>WLWD01001087.1_pt1 | contig 33710 bp, 18 predicted proteins | sample 6712731 | NCBI WGS metagenome assembly WLWD01 (sample SAMN12718690, study PRJNA576275) | sponge metagenome | isolation source: marine sponge | host: Mycale hentscheli | place: New Zealand: South Island, Marlborough, Capsize Point | collected 2014-11-01
AAAAATTTTTTATGGCTTAAATATTATTCAATTTTCTCAATCAAAAAATGAGGGAAATCCCAAACTCTTGGTCTATTTAGTGATATATGGTTGCTATGGGGTTTTCCCAGCCAGCATCGAGTTAAAAAAATAAAACGGCACTGCTCTATTCCGCGGTAGAAAATTAGATTATTCCACGCGCGTCAAAACAATTCAGGAATGAGAGGGTTAAACACACTGCTTCACATAGGTGGTACATCAAGTACCACATGCGGTACAAACTATGAGTTAGAAGATAATGCAGGATGTACCTAGAGTGGTACACGAGAACTAGCTTGCAACACTTGTAGTATGATTTTCAGAAATGATTTAACTACATCATGCTAAGATAATCATATATAGCTTTGTCTGTTAGCTAAGACAAGATATTAAAGTTGAAATAGTATTAACTGAAATACTTTAATATTAAACATCTTTATCAAAGACATAAAATACATAGTTATAACAATAGTTTTTGTAATTCCTTACATATTACATTCTGAAATATTTCTTATCATGTACGATATAAGACAGTCTACTGTACGAGATGGGATGGGACCATGCTCGCAAGCGACTTTTCGAAAGACTTCAACTTTTTTCTTTTCAAAGTTCATTCTTAATTTGTACAGTTGAAGTGGAACAACGTGATCTAAAGAAAGTCCATATACAGATATAGTCTTTAAGCTATGTAGGTGGACATCACAGTTTTGACACATTCGTTCTACTGACATTGACAATGTAACCATCATGTCAGCCAAGATCTGCTGTTTTAAAGACTCAGCATTATGTGTATTCTCAATATCGAAGGCAAATTTATAGTCATCTTCTTCCAGACTTGGAAAATTTGGTCTATATTCATGGTATTGTTGAATTAAAAACGCTTCCGAAGTGACCTTGAACGTGATTCTCGGGGCCAGTTGTGGGCGTGTATGCTTGAGAGTCACGTGCAAATGGCCTTCTCACACTGGAAGGACCAGGTAGCTCACTTGTCAAGCGCAACCTAGAAATCACTCGCAACCGCTGGCCTCGCAGCTTGCAGTCTTGAATGACCAGGCAAAAGCGCGCACAACTCTAAGAATTTGTATGTCCTAAAGTAGACAGAGGTGAACAACAGTTTCATAGAACTCGGCATGCGGCTTATAATACATAGTGGATGAGCGAGGTGACTGTGGGTTAGTATGAATATAATTAAGACTTAGATAGTATGAATATAATTAAGACTTAGAGGGAGAAGTGAGAGGTTCTATGTCTGGGAGTTCCCAGACAGACTTCCGGGCCAGCCTGGAGATGCATCGTCTGGAACAAACAGGATGCACATTTGTGCGGCTCTGTGGTAGTCCTTGCCCTTGCAGCGTATCTTGACTGCTCGCACTTGTCCGTCGTCTCCTGGGTACGTTTCAACCACTCTAGCTAGTGGCCATGCTCTTGTCTTCAAGACCTCGTCTTTGAGAAAGACGAGATCTCCAGTTTGTAACGGTTGGTGAGGCTTGATCCATCGACTTCTTTCTTGTTGTGTACGTAGGTATTGCTGAATCCATGACTGCCATAGCTCGCTCTTGAGTTTGCTTACTAGGCGCCAGCGTCTGAGGTCGGTAGTCTTGGCTGTAGAAGGAGTTGAAGTGGGCAGGGCTCTCATAGGTCTCCCGATGAGGAAATGCCCCGCTGTGAGATAACTTCCTTGCTGAGTTTCTTCTTCTGTCAGTGTGGTGATGGGCCTGGAGTTGAGTACACTCTCGGCTTCGGTGAGTAATGTGTATAACTCGTCGTAACGTAGTGGGTGAGGTTGTAAATTCTTTCGAAGTAGTAGTTTCATCGTACGTACGGCAGCCTCCCAGAGGCCTCCAAAATGCGGCGCTCTGGGGGGAATGTTGTGCCACTTGATACCTTTCTCCTGGGTGAATGTAGATGTCATCTTCTTGCCTTCAGTAGAGCCGAGGAGTGCTTCCAACTCCCGGATCTCCTCCCGGGCACCTATAAAGTTGCTGCCATTGTCACTGTAGACATCTGTAGGGCAGCCCCTTCGTGCGACGAACCTGTGTAAGGTCGCCCGGAAGTCCTCCGTGGAGAGGGAAGCACACACATCGAGGTGCACGGCCTTGGTACACATGCACACAAATACAGCTGCATAACACTTGTCAAACGTCGGTTTCCTTGTATATCCTCTTCTAATGGTAAACGGTCCCGCAAAGTCAATCCCTGTCTTCTCAAAAGGTGGAGAGGGCTTCGTCCTGACCGCTGGTAAAAGTCCGAGTTGGTGTGACACAGGCTTGGCGTGACACAGGCTTGGCGTAAGCCCGTTGACATCTCATGCAAGACCTGCTGACATGTTTCAACAAGTTCCTGAGTCCTGGGATATAATGAGTGGCAGAGATGACGGACTGTAGAGCGGAGACTCCGGGGTGAAGATGAGTCTGATGAAGAGAGTAGATCCATAGTCGTGTGAGCTTGGATTTGAGATGGAGTGGTAGAAGAAGTTTCGGTAGAAAAGGAGTGAAGGTGTTGCGAACACTGCTCTTCAGATACAGAAGTCCGTCTTGAGTTGTAGGTAACATCTTGTGTATAGAGTGACTTTTCGGGAGGACTCTGTCTTCCTTGACTGCTGCAAAGACCTCCGGGAAGTCGCATTGTTGAGAGAGTAAAAATATCTTCTTGGCAGCTTGATGAATTTCCTGAGATGATAGGTGTGTAGTACCTTGTTTCTTCTTGAACTTTGTCCGGTTGAAAAATCTGAGAATCCATGCGAAGACTCGCGTCAGGGCGAAGAATGATGAAAACTTGCACCACAGGGAGTTCAGAAATCTCACTTGCGAGGAATCCATGTTGAGTGATACTGAGATGGTTAGTATTTGTACTGCTTCTTTGTGTCTATTGATGGTTGTCACCGGCCAATCATCCGGAGGCCTGGAAAGCCACGGTGGACCCGACCACCACAATGTGGAGGCTATCAGATTGGATGCCGCAACTCCCCGGCTTGCTAGGTCGGCTGGGTTTTGATCCGTGGGAACGTGTCGCCAGGTGGTAGTAGATCCTGTACACTCTGCACTCTGTTAGCCACGAATCGATCCTTGTGTTGTGTTGCTTCCTTGGAAAGCCAATGTAGCACAATTTGGCTATCTGTCCATGCGTGTAGGTTGTCCTTAAAGATGTCCAGAATGGTCCCTGTGTGAGCCAGTAGCTTGGCTAGGGCTAGTGCTAGGGTTGGGGCTTGGGCTTGGGATAGAGGCAAAGGGGCCTGCCTTCTCTCTCCCTTCCTGGCTGGCACCACGCCTTCTTTTGACTGTCTTGTATTGCTTCTTCTGGTTACTGGCATACTTCTAAGTGCTTCTTTTCTCAATAATTACTTTTTTTCAAAAAAAAAAAAAAAAAAAAAACTTTAAAAAATATTATTCACCAACGTTTCGACAATGTGAGTGTCTTTATCAAGGTGAGAGGGTGATATGAGGAGCGTGTGGTGCTTTTATACTGAGCTAGGAAGGTTCATAATTGATTATTGAGAAGGATGTGCTTGATTCTTGGCGGTAGAGATGCTTGGACATGAGTGCGCAGAGAGCGCATAAGGCTTGTTGAATTCATTATTAGTGTTGCCATGGAGCTGGGTGTGGCTTCGGATCCAGGCGGAAGTATTCAGGTTTGTTTATCGTGTGCGTTATTTGGAGTTCGTCCACGTTTTAAAATTGATTTCTTTATTCGTAGCGGCTGTTGAGGCCTTTCGGGTAGACGGTTTGAAGAGCGCCTATCCAGTGTCTTTCTCTGTCATCGAGTTGTTCTGGGGTCGTCTTCTCAAGGATGGAGAACTTGATGTCTCTTCCGAAGACGTGACCCGGTGAGTTAATGAAATGTTTGTAGATCGGGAGGCGTGTCTTTACTTTGTAGGCAGCTCTGTGTCCCGCAAGTCTTTGCGACAGAGATCTCTTGGTTTGTCCGACATATTGGTTGCCTTTGGTGCATTTCTTGCATTCCATCAAGTAGATTACATTGCGAGTGCTACAGTTTGAGTGTTTAGCAATACCGTAAGACTTGTGATTGTAACTTGATTTTATTTTTATCTTTCTAGACATGACAGGACAGCATTTGCAGCCTGGGATGGCGCAACCTGCTGAGTGTCCGTCCAGGTTAGCAGTCAATGGTATTCTAATAGGTTCAGTAGATTGTTGAGGATCTGTGCAGTCTTTAAGTTTAGCTCTCACTAAGTGTTTGGCAATGCTTTTTGTCTTTGTCAGACTTAGGCAAGGTTTAGGTACAGTTTCAGATTCTGTCTCTGTTAGTTTGAGATTAGATTTGATAGTCTTTAGGTCCAGATCCGTAGTGTAAGGTAGTACTAGGAATGTATCATAGGGACTAGGTTCCTTGTCTTTTTGTGATAGGATGTCTTGTCTGCAGTTGTAAGGTACTGATTGTATAGTGTTTCTAAGTATTCTAGAGGGGTAATTTCTGTCACTGAATACTGTAGTTAGTTTGTGTACTATGTTATTGTAGGTGTCTTCGTCCGAACAGGCTCTAAGGAGGCGTGTCAATTCACCTTTGACTAGGCTGCGAAATGTCTTTTTGGGATGAGCAGACGTGTAATGTAAGTACTGAAATTTGTTAGTCTTTTTAAAGAACGGTTTGATGTCTAGTAGTCCAGTACTGTGGTATCTGTCGCCTTTGTAAACAGTAAGGTCTAGGAAGTCAACTGTGTGAGGGGAAGATTCATATGTGAACTTGATGGTGGGATGAGAGGCGTTGATATAGTCAATGAACTCCTTAAGGTTGTCTTGGTCTCCCGGCCAAATACAGAATACGTCATCTATGTAACGTTTCCATATGACCGGTTGGGTGTGGTAGTTTTGTAATAGACTTTCCTCTAGTTCGGCCATGAATATATTGGCATAGGCTGGTGCCATCTTAGTCCCCATTGCCGTACCCTGTACTTGGTGGTACATTTGGTCGGCAAACTGAAAGTAATTTTTAGTCAGAACTATACTGAGTAGGTCTGTCATCGTACCAGGTGGTATATCTACCGAGTTGGAGTCTGGGTTGTTGTGGTACAGTCTGTTGAGTACAGCCTTGATTCCGTCTTTGTGCGGTATATTCAGGTAGAGTGATTTGACGTCAATGGTAGCTATTGTGCAGTTGTCTGGTATGGGTGTTGATTCCAGTATGTTGATCATATGTCCACTGTCTTTAACGTAGGATTTAATGGCAGGGACAAAGGGTTGTAGGTGCATATCGACTAGTTTAGATATTTTCTCTGTGGGACCAGCACAGCCACTAACTATAGGTCTCTCTGAGATTGGATTCTTATGAATCTTTTTTAGAAAGTATAGTTGCTGGGTCCTGGGTGGGGTGTCTGTTGGGAAGATGAGAAAGTCTTTTGTGGTGCTGTCGACAATACCTCTGTTGTGTATTGATTTGACAAAAGTATTGATAGCGAGGCCTAGTTGTGGTGTAGGGTCGGACTGTATCTTTTCGTAAATGGTCTGGTCCGATAGATGGTTAATGCCTGCTTGTATGTATTTGTCTCTATCTTCTACTACAATGCCTGATCCTTTGTCTGCACTTTTTATGACTAATGATTGGTCTGAGGCTAGTTCATTGAGGGTTTTTCTCTCTAAATGAGTTAAGTTCGATCTAGACACATTGGGTATGTGATTATCTATTGTACTTCTAACTCTTTGTAGGTATGATTCAATTTCTGGGGAGGCCACAGGAGGTTCCCACGTGCTCTTAGGGCGGAAGGGATGGGGCTCTCTCTGTGGCTGGTTCCTAAAGAAGTGTTTTATTCTGTTGGATCTCTCGAATCTGGAAATGGACTCTGATAGGGATTCTCTATTAGTCATTCTACTGGGGACGACCGTAAGTCCTAATCCGAGTACTTTGTACTGTGTCATTGTGAGTTGTTTGTGTGATAGGTTTGTTACGTACGTCGTGCTGTCTACGTGATTGTTTGTTGTTTTCCTGAGTGACTTTAAGAATCTACTTCTGTGACTGTCACTTACATGCACATTAATCTTATTTCTGTATCTATTCTTTCTCTTGTGTCTTTCTATGTTGTCATTTGCGTTTTGTTGTTTCACATGTTGTTGAAAGTCAATTAAAGTTTTATTATTCTGAATCCCATTGCGGGGGTAATGGTCATGGGAAGAGACACAGGATGGTGATACAGAATTGTTTATGACATAGTTAAGAGGGGAATGGGAATCAATTGTTCCGCCGTGGTTCCTATGAGGTTCGGTTCCTTCTCGGACTGCATTGGGTGCCTGTCCAAACTTCAAAAACCCTGTTGGTACCGACCAGACAGCGGTGGTGGCTGCCCGGCCAGTACACTAACTGCAGGAGCAAACAGCTGTGGTTGCTGTCGCCCTACAGCACAGGGACCCTGTTGGCACTGACCAGACAGCGGTGGTGGCTGCCCGGCCAGTACACTAACTGCAGGAGCAAACAGCTGTGGTCGCTGTCGCCCTGCAGCACAGGGGGGATGGGTCAGCAGTGTAGGTTGCTGCTGGACCGCAGGATCGGTGGTGATAAGCTTCCCAGCAAAAAAATCCTGTAAGATCTTGTCAGATCTTACAGGATCAGTAGGATCCTATAAGAATAGACAAGATCCTATTTGTACTAACAAGATCTTGCAAGAACTGATTAAGATCCTATAAGTTTTGTTAAGAAATAAATCATGTAAGATATCTTATACGTTCCTGCAAGTTCTTACAAGAACTGATTAAGATTCTGTAAGTTTTGTTAAGAAATAAATCATGTAATATACCTTATAAATTCCTGCAAGTTCTTACAAGAACTGATTAAGATTCTGTAAGTTTTGTTAAGAAATAAATCATGAAATATACCTTATAAATTTCTGCAAGTTCTTACAAGAACTGATTAAGATTCTGTAAGTTTTGTTAAGAAATAAATCATGAAATATACCTTATAAATTCCTGCAAGTTCTTACAAGAACTGATTAAGATTCTGTAAGTTTTGTTAAGAAATAAATCATGAAATATACCTTATAAATTCCTGCAAGTTCTTACAAGAACTGATTAAGATTCTGTAAGTTTTGTTAAGAAATAAATCATGTAGTATACCTTATAAATTCCTGCAAGTTCTTACAAGAACTGGTTAAGATTATATAAGTTTTGTTATGTGTAAAATCTTACAAATTCCTGTAAGACTTAAGAAAGACATATCCATATCCACTGGAGTCACCTAGAAAGTATATCGACTTATTAACAGTCCACACGACATGTTTGTAAGTTTAATTCTTTGCATTTATGACCTGTAGTGGTCTATTGTGTATACTTCTAGAATTCAATCATTTAGACCGTTCCTCTGCCTATATTAATATTGTAATAGGTAAATTTTCAAGTACATAATTTTAGTTTGTGTGATTCAGATTCCTTCCCCCATTTACGAAAAAGCATCATGTATGAAGAACTGCTATAAATCATCATTGTTTGACTTCAACGATTATAGGAGTCAAGATGATTACTATGTAAAATAGAAATAAAATGTGAGGTTGAAAAAGTCCAAAATGTGGCAAAAATGGAGAGACAAAAGATACTGAATTAGTGGTGTTCAACTTTGTTTGGCAAAGTTACTATAATGTCATGAGGTGAATATTTAACTGGAATGTGGACACACTTCTCAACCAAGTCTGTTGGTGAAATTGCTATTAATTTATTAGATAAAGATAGCTTTTTCACCTTAAAGCCAAACAAATTGAACAATTTAGCTGCCTTGTAATCATCTTCACTTAGTGAATGTCGATGTTGTGTTTGTGGCATTGCCAGTACCTCTTCATCAGTATTGTCAAAAATAGACACAATGACAATTGGATTACCATTGACTAAGCAAAACTTCTGAATAGACCCAAACCATTCTTCTTTACCACATACTGGTCTATAAAATTTACAAATGGAGTTATTTCTAGAGTTGTGCTTGCTTGCTACTGAATAAGTTACACCATCTTGCCTGTACCTAGGGAAAACTGGAACTATGTGGTTTGCAATGGAAAACCCTGCTTCCTGCACAGCCTTTATTTCATCTACACAGAGATTTTTGTTTGTTACTTTCCCCAAAACATCAGATGTCCTATCTACCTTTCCAGTGACTCTGTTGAGAAAATCCACTGTTTGAGAATTCTCGTTCTTGTCCAGTCTATCCTTGAGAAGAGGCAGAGCTTGTCTCATTCTAACAGACTGAATGAGTTGAGGGAGGACATTCCTTGTTCCATGACAATGCCGCTTCAGAAATCCATTGAAGTTTTCAAATCCGAACGTCGAATAGCACCACAAGGGTCCCCATCGCCGGAACTAGCAATGAGAAGTGATATAGGTAGTCTGCTGGAAAATCCACTTGCAATAGTACAGGAATAGAATAAATCAAAAGCCAGGCCCGATATTCAGATGCTTTCCAATACTTTGAAGTATGTATAGACCTAGGAGTTCGCCGGAATTCATAAGAGGGTTTAATGCGCAACAAAGCTTTATCAATTTCTTTCTTTTTCCTACCAAGGTAAAATCTGGACTGGTGATACTTTGTGTCAAACCAAGAATTAAAAAGAGATTTAGTAACTCCTTCCAAAACAGCATGCATGTAGTCTATAGGAACAGCCTTGGTAAGGGAAATACTGGAGGACAACACTGAGGGACCTTTGACACCACAAATTGGTGTTTTCCTTGCAATGGCTTGCCTAGCGTATCTATTCATTTGTGTGTCATTCCTTGGTTTATGACGTTCTGAAGGCAAATAAATTCTGCGATGATTTATATGTTTGCCTTCATCCAGACAGTATAGACAGCCATACCTTCCATTGTACTGCATCATATTGACAGCTGCTGCTCTTGCAGGAAGATCAAACACACTGAGAAGAAGCTTAGCTCGAAGTTGCTTTTCCCCTTGACAAGTCTTTAATGACACTTTCAGTGACTCTATTTTACTTATCACCGGTTGTAAAATAGTTTTCATATCAGGCTTAACTGGTCCTAACCAAATTCCACCTAAAAGAAGGTAATCTGCATCCATGCGAAGATGTGGAGGTAAACTTGAAATGCACAGTTCAACTGGCCACAATGAAAGACCTGTAAAAAAAAGATCTATATTATATTTTTTAATTAACTAAATGACATTAAATATTGTTGTGATTAACTCTAATTGACTGAGTCTGCTAAAAAATCTATAAAATTTTTTTTTTAATGTGTACGTGTACAAATAAACTTTAGAGTTAGTGTACCTGATGATTTAAAAAGTGGCACTCCATCTGAACAGAGAATGAGACCAGTATGCTCTGGCACAGACAGAAAATTGCCAGGCTCCATTAACTTTTTATACTCTTCCCCATCTTGAATATCTTTGATGTAATTCGAATGATGTTGTCTGGTGAATGGATATTGAACCATTTCCCAGTTTTCTGAGATATATACACATTTTACTATGATAATATGTATATAATAACCAAAAATTGTAACATTTACCTGAAAAAATGTTGAGTAGCTGATTTTCAAAAGGTAATATACTAAAATAACTGATACTTGCCTTCAGTTTCTTACACTTATTATTAGAACATTTTTTCTGAATCTCTTGTTTGCAATGAGAACAAAAGTGTAAAGTTTTGACATCATTTGAGGTACCAAACTTCTGTTTTAGCTTATAGAGGGATGTCGGGCATGATTCTGAGGAAGGGCAGTGGATTTTGATAAGGTCAATGAGTTGGTTGATTGCTGCATCAGTTAAGTGATTAAAAATAGCATACTGGTATATACTAAGCCAACTGGCTTCTGTGCTTAGTGGTGCTCCAAGAAAGAGAGGATTTGTTTCAGTTCCTAAAAGTTAAAAGTGAATCATTACGGTTATGTTAAAAGCAAAGATTCAGTGTTCATACCTGTTTTTGATGAACATTGTTCTCTAGTATTACAACCATTACCATCATTGCTACCAACACCACCATCACCATCATCACCATCACAACTGTCATCACCACCATCACCATCACTACCATTTACACCACCATCACCATCACTACCATCAGCACCATCATCATCATCACCATCACTACCATCACCATCAGCACCACCATCACCATCAATACCATCATCATCACCACCATCACCATAATCATCACCACCATCGTCATCACCATTATCACCATCACCATCATCATCATCACCACCACCATCATCATCACCACCACCATCATCACCACCATCATCATCATCATCATCACCACCACCATCATCATCACCACCACCATCATCATCACCACCACCATCATCATCACCACCATCATCATCATCATAATCACCATAATTACCATAATCATCACCACCATCTTCATCACCACCATTATCATCATCATCATCATCATCATCATCATCAATATCATCATCACCATCATCATCATCACCATCACCATCATCATCATCACCACCACCATCATCATCATCACCACCATCATCATCACCATCATCATCACCACCACCATCATCACCACCATCATCATCATCATCATAATCACCATAATTACCATAATCATCACCACCATCTTCATCACCACCATTATCATCATCATCATCATCATCATCATCATCATCATCATCACTATCATCACCACCATCATCAACATCATCACTACCATCATCACCACCACCACCATCAACATTAATATTCCTAGCACTATCAGTGCAACTATCACTGTCATTCTCATCATCATGTTTATCACCACTACTGTCTGTTTTCCTCATAAGTTTTCTCCTTTTGATATATCCTTCACATTCTGCATCTAATTTTTCTACAACAGGTAATATTTGTAAGTATTGTGGTCCCCAAATCACTGCAGTTACCTGCATCCCACCAGATGGTTTGACGAGGTACTGTGACTGAAGGATCTCGACAGTATTGTTTTCTATGCTTGGATGCTATGGAAGAGTCACCTTCAATAATAATCTTATCCAAAAACAGCTACTTAATTCTTTTTTAATATGCTTCTATTCTATCAATGATTTTTTTTTACTTACTTGGACATTTTTCCACTTTTTTACATTTTTTTGCATCTTCCAATGGTAGCCTTTGCAATTTTTTAAGTCTCCAAGCAGTTGTTCTTGGGATTCTTGCATTTTCACTTCTACAATACTCCCTATACCTCTTTCGACCTTCCATTGTTGTGTAGTAAGTGTAGTGCTCTTAATTATTCCAATCACATGATCCAACTACAACAATTTTACAGTTGCAAATACAGCTGATACTTTAGGGGAAAAAATGGCTGAAACAAGTAAGAGAGCTAGGAAACCTACCAAGAAAGTGATGACCAATGCTCTGGTAAAGCCAGCAAAAGAATGCAACAGTAAGTTAATGAATAAAGATAGATAATTTAGATTAAAGTGCATGAAGTACCTAGTGGTCATTGTGGGGTTGCCATTTAGAGTAGCTAACCAAGATAGGATATGTGGTTTACCACAACCACTAGCTGCAGCTAGCTTGGACTGATGGTCATTCTCTGAAGCTTACACTTGGTAGTTATAATTATGGTAGTTTTTAAGGCCAAGTTGCTGAAAAGCTACATTTTTGCTACAAAAGAAATGATTGTACCCTTTTTGCACTCTACTTGCCCTTTTATTATATAAATATGTTTAACGTAAATGCCATCAATTTCTAAGTTACTGAACACCTTTTTGAACAGCTATTAAAGGTATCTTATATTTCTAGAGTGGTGTAGGGTTTTGTCCAGCCAAGACAATAGGACACACGTGTGTCATTCCAAACAATTGGAAACAGAAGTGTACGATTACGTCAGCACGGATGACTTGAAGGTTGGCGGTGAGGTAATCTGGAGGTGCAAAGGACGGCCGTACACTGTACAAATACAAAATATATTTGGTATGTAAATGTATACTGGTATGTGTTGCATTTACTAAAATTAAATTTCTTTTAAGATACAAAAGATGAGGCTGAACGGAAGGAGAAGCCAAGACAGTGCTATATTGAAGACAGTGAAAGTGAAAGTGAAGAAGATGGGTCACCTCCACCCTCCAAAATGGTACATAATGTGTTGTACAGTATGGCTACAATTTTATAGTTGTGATTACGTAGCTTAAAACATACATTGAGGATGAAATGGAAGAGGAAGTAGATGCCAATACAAGCTCCTTCAAGTCTTCATCAGAGGTCAGTAGAATTCAATTTATGCCCTTCATTACTGCCGGTTATAATCTTATATTTCTACTGGTAACAGTTCTCAATGGGAAGTGCAGCAGAAAAACTACTTACGAAGAAAGATGTAAGATTTTTTTCCTTCTGGTCTTTAGCTGTTTGTTTTATGTAGTGTTTCTTGTAGACACCATGGTTTGAAAAAGTCATAAAAAGATTAGATGAACTGACGACATTGGTCAAGGAATTGGACAAAAAATGCAACTTGCTGCTGAAGGAACAGTCGAACAGAAGTATTACAGAAGTAAGAAGTATAATTATATATATATTATATATCAACAGGTAATAAGTTAGTCAATTAATGAAGGTATTTGGACAAATGAAGTGTTCAAAACACCATTACAATTATTAATAATAATTTGATTGTGATGGTGACTATGGTGATTACAATTGGATTGAAATTATTGCACTGTATGAATTACAAAGGCTTCTTTTAAACTGATTTTTGTATAATTAAGTATTAAGCATTCTAGGATAGGAGATTTAATTTATTTTGGCAGCATGGGGTTTACGGAGATATGATGGTAAATTATTAAATCTTTGCACGATAGTCTCAAGTAACACAGCGAGATAAGTAATTCTAATGTAAGGACTCAAAATGTTATACTGAGACATGCAGAACCACATTTATTAAATACTCTATATAAAGCACACTTCATTTTTTCTATTATTATTATATCATTACAGGCTAATAGTTGCACTGATGATAGTACATGTGTGAAAGAAAACAAGAAGTAAAGCAGAATTTCATTTCAGTAAGTTAATTTACTAGAAGTATAATGTTTCTTTTATTTCATTACAAAAATATGTTTTATTCAGTTTTATTTTCTTATTATTTTATTATCAATATTACTAGTGATGTGTTTTAGCACAAATGGCAAGCGAGAACTGAAAATGCAAGCCTTTTAAAATAGTATTTCTTCTTAGTTAAATTTACACAATTGATATAGCAGCACCAGACTTAAATTGTATTCTCTTCACAACTTGACTATCGGACAATTGATTTTTCAAGAGGTAAGCAATCAAGACGATGGTATGGGTAAGGATTGCTAAATTAAAGGATTCTGCTTGAACTAGCTGCCTTTCTAAAGTATGCTCCTTTGAAATGCTCTATTGTACAAGAGCTCTAGTAAATAAAGCATTGTATTGCATTTTCTTATTGCTTTGACTATTGAACAGTACTTTTTCAGTGCATTAAAAAAAAACGAACTCCGCTAAGTTTGTATTTGTAAGGCTGGTATTATATCAAAGTATTTTCTCCTAAATTTCTTGCACCCGCGCTAATGTTTACATTTTAAACTTACCTCCGGGGTTGACTCGCATTGACTTCTTTGAACTTTGCCATATACATATATATATATATATATATATGTATATATATATATATATATATCACAATTGAGACTCGTTAGTGAGAGTCTTGCTTTGCTCGCCCAATTATTATTTTTATTATATTTAGCATTTCATTGTATGTTTTAAATTCAGTGGTCCTCTAAGTTTCTTAATGAACTTTTGTATAACGAGCAGTTAGTAGATTTTTGACTTAGATATATGTACTGACAAATTGCATAGGGATGTAACAAAATTTTTGCACACACACATACACACAAGTCAAATTAAGTAAATTTATTAGGCATATATATGCTGAATTCTTAAATAAATAAGCCACTTTGATTTTTTAAACTCTATGGATAGACTCAATACAATTTCCATAGCTGTTACAATTCTTTGAATAGTAGCAAAGGTATTAGAGTATAATAGCAAGGAAAGTTGTGGTATTGGGGATTAATAACAAGAGTTGAGAGAGAATTTTTACAAGGTAAGCCAAGTGAAATTTCTTGCCACTACGTGCTATTAATACCACCACAGTTTTCCATGCTATCATAATGTTAATACTATAGCCGAAAATAACAGTTCATTTCTGCAGTTAAGAAAAACCGTAATCTTGGTTCTGCTATTACTCATACTTTTCTTACTACTGTATTGCTGAATAGCGTTCCCCAGGAAATTTGCTGGGATATTGCAGCAAGGTCACGAAGAGATCACTGTGACCAATAAGATCATTATTTCAGTTTTCCAAATATCACCACACTTTTTTTGTATTATAAAATGCCTTGGTTATGTTAGACTTATATATATTCAGTCATGCCTACCTAAAAAATCATCCATATTGAGTGAATTAAATGTATTGCTAAAATATTGTAAAAATGTTATTTTACCTATTAGTTGTTCCACACAATATTTTATTTACTATTTCAGAGTAAGGGTGTCCATTTGTTAAACCTAAGAGGTAGCACTCCCGACAAGTATTGCTTGTCGCTAATGGATGCCCTATTTGAAGATCTGGAACTAGCCAGCAGCTGCTTTGGAACAGTGAAATCATGCAAGCCACCACTTGCAGCAGAAAAAATGCAACTGATTGAAGGTATAAAGTAATAATGATGTTAAAGTATCATATGACTGCTTTATAACTATTTACAGAATGTGTTGATGAGAGATTTGGGAAAGGGACTTACAAGAGAAACTTCCCTGTTCTGCAAAAGAAATGCAATCAGAAATGTTTGGATACTGGGAAGAGATTAAAACGCATGCAGCCATCAGCCATCAAAGAAAATTTATCTTAACATTATTTCCGCTAACATAACATTCTATGCTTATCTGTTTGATATTATATGACCTTATGTGATCTTGATGGATCTTTATCCTTACAAGATTTCTATAAATTTTGTTTATAAGATCTTCATTTGCGAGTTCTTATACGATCTTAAGATGTTCTTATAAGATCTTTGCAAGTTCTTATAAGATCTTCAGATGTTCTTATAAGATCTTTGCAAGTTCTTATAAGATCTTCAGATGTTCTTATAAGATCTTTGCAAGTTCTTATAAGATCTTCAGATGTTCTTATAAGATCTTCAGATGTTCTTATAAGATCTTCAGATGTTCTTATAAGATCTTCAGAAGTTCTTATAAGATCTACAGATGTTCTTATAAGATCTTTGCAAGTTCTTATAAGATCTCCATAAGATCTTATAAGATCTTCATGAGATCTTATAAGATCTTCATGAGATCTTATAGGATTCTAAAGTATATAATTGATGTGTTCTATAGGATCTGATAAGAGCCTACAAGATATTATAAGATCTTAAAAGATCTTAAAGAATCTTATATAAGATCTTATAAGCTTTTGAAACATTTATGTCCAATAATCTTATAAGTTCTTATCTTACATAGGAACTTACAAGATCTTATTTAAGTTCTTACAGGATTTTTTTGCTGGGTTCTGTATGAGATTGGCTAGAGTGGCCATGTCTGAGGAATTGGAGTGTGGAGTCTGATAGGGAGTACTGGTTTTATTCTTTGGGTTTGCTGAGTTACTTTGTTTCTGTTGGTTGCGTTTGTGGTATGGTGCTTGTGTTTGTCTTTGGTAATTTCTACCGTTGGACCACTTACGCATTTGTTCTCCTTGTCTGCTCCTCTTCTCAGGTGGATGGAGTAGTTCTTCTAGCTTTCTCTTTTTGGTTTCGTTCAATCTTTGCTGCTGCTTCTTGATGTTGTCTACTGTCTTTTTCATCATATCTTCGTGTGTTTTTGCTTCTTCTTGTGTTGAGTTCTCTAATTCTAGTGTGATGTTGTGTTCTATTTTAACTATTTTCTGGCTGAGCTTCTCCTGCGTTTATATGTAATGTTCCTTTAGTGATTCTGTGAATTGTGCTTCTGCCAACTGTTTTGTGTCTTTGAACTTGGCCTCTACAGCGGTGAGGTCCTTGAGTAGGGCATTGCACTTAACTCTTATTTTGAGTCCATTTGGTGTCTTTGACTCCTCAGTGCAAGCAGTGATGAAGTCCAGGTGACTGCACACCTTGTTAAAGTTACACACGGTCTTCTTGTAGAGCTGTCTCAGTCTTAGCAAGTCCACCTTTTCGGTGGCTGGCTGGGCAGTGTCCATTAGGACTATATCCTCGTCCAGTATGTCTGGTTTTGGGATTAATGGTTGCTTTGAGGTGGAGGCGGACTCTAAGGTCTTGGCGCCGGCTCTGATACTGGCTAGTGCTAGGGTTGGGGCTTGGGCTTGGGATAGAGGCAAAGGGTCCTGCCTTCTCTCTCCCTTCCTGGCTGGCACCACGCCTTCTTTTGACTGTCTTGTATTGCTTCTTCTCGTTACTGGCATACTTCTAAGTGCTTCTTTTCTCAATAATTACTTTTTTTTTTTTTTAAAAAACTTTAAAAAATATTATTCACCAACGTTTCGACAATGTGAGTGTCTTTATCAAGGTGAGAGGGTGATATGAGGAGCGTGTGGTGCTTTTATACTAGGAAGGTTCATAATTGATTATTGAGAAGGATGTGCTTGATTCTTGGCGGTAGAGATGCTTGGACATGAGTGCGCAGTGTGCGCATAAGGCTTGTTGAATTCATTATTAGTGTTGCCATGGAGCTGGGTGTGGCTTCGGATCCAGGCGGAAGTATTCAGGTTTGTTTATCGTGTGCGTTATTTGGAGTTCGTCCACGTTTTGAAATTGATTTCTTTATTCGTAGCGGCTGTTGAGGCCTTTCGGGTAGACGGTTTGAAGAGCGCCTATCCAGTGTCTTTCTCTGTCATCGAGTTGTTCTGGGGTCGTCTTCTCAAGGATGGAGAGCTTGATGTCTCTTCCGAAGACGTGACCCGGTGAGTTGATGAAATGTTTGTAGATCGGGAGGCGTGTCTTTACTTTGTAGGCAGCTCTGTGTCCCGCAAGTCTTTGCGACAGAGATCTCTTTGTTTGTCCGACATATTGGTTGCCTTTGGTGCATTTCTTGCATTCCATCAAGTAGATTACATTGCGAGTGCTACAGTTTGAGTGTTTAGCAATACCGTAAGACTTGTGATTGTAACTTGATTTTATTTTTATCTTTCTAGACATGACAGGACAGCATTTGCAGCCTGGGATGGCGCAACCTGCTGAGTGTCCGTCCAGGTTAGCAGTCAATGGTATTCTAATAGGTTCAGTAGATTGTTGAGGATCTGTGCAGTCTTTAAGTTTAGCTCTCACTAAGTGTTTGGCAATGCTTTTTGTCTTTGTCAGACTTAGGCAAGGTTTAGGTACAGTTTCAGATTCTGTCTCTGTTAGTTTGAGATTAGATTTGATAGTCTTTAGGTCCAGATCCGTAGTGTAAGGTAGTACTAGGAATGGCTAGGGCTAGCGGCTAGGGCTAGGGCTAGGGCTAGGGCTAGAGCTGGGGCTATGGCTTGGCTACTTCTGGTCTTGGTGGTTCCAACCTTGCCTTTGGACACTCCCACGCCTAAGACTTCTTGATAAGTCAGTTTTTCTTTTCTGGTGGTGGTGGTAGTCTTGCGAGACATATTAATTAACTAACGAGCGGTACAACAGTTCACTCTTTTTAAAATGATTCACAAATCCAACGTTTCGACTAATTGAACAGTCTTCATCAGGGAAGTGAAATGACATGAGGTGCGTGTGGTGAGCCTTTATAGTTTTAGTGAATCGAAGTCAGGTGATTAGTCCTCCAAATCTGATTGGTAGGTTTCTGTTGTACCATGAGGTGCTCTGTAGGCCTTGAGCAGGAGTGCGAAGTGGCTCTTCTTAATAATCCTATTTCTTGTTAATTGGTTAGCTTATGTTTGCTGATTGAAGTTAATTTTTGCTGATTGGAGTTGGGGCTGGGCTCCTCCGTGCTGCGCGTAGATTGCTCTGCACAGGGGGTGTGTGGCTCCAGAAGCGGGTGTTCTGTAATAGTTGGCTTGGTAAAGTGGTAGAGTGCGTTCCCTCTAGTTGTTTGTGGCTGGGCTTTGGAGGGTGAAGTAAGTTGGTAGCCTTCATTGGTAAGTATTTCTCAGATATATATTTAAGGTGTAATTGTTGTAATTGGTTAGCATTAGGTGACCTATATTAGTGGTTACTTTTATAATAGGAATAACAAGAAATCATTATCAAGAGTTTTTGAGTGTTCTCTTGATTGTTAGGAGTCTTAGCCTTTACATCTTTTCTTGATGGTATGCATTAGTTTGGATTGTGTCCATATATAGGACTATATAAGCTGTCTTAGTATGGTGGCTTCTGTTAAGTTTGTAGTGAGTTTTGAATTGTTCAATTTTTTATTTTAGTATATGACTTCTAGTGAACAGTGTTGGTGCTGCCCATGTAGAAGTAAAGCTACCAACTTTAATAGCTGTAGGTGGCTATAAGTTGTAGCACTGAATGTTACTTTTCTTGTATATTTAGTTAATTTCTGTATTACTTGTTAGAAATTAAATTTTAATGTTGGTAAATTTGGATTGTATAGGCAATTCACTTGTTTGCTTTTTCTAATTGTATTTATGTGACTTCCAGTGGACAGTGTTAGTGCTGCCCACTTAGGAGTAATGCTGCCACCACTGATAGCTGAAGGTGGCTACAGGATGGCGCACCAGATATTATTTCCTGTATATTAGATTTACCTCTGTACTTGTAAGTAATTGGTGTTAGTTAGTTTAGTATTGTTAATGGGTAGTTTAGTTGTATAATTTTAATTATTTACTTTGTGCTCTATATGTGTGGCTCCCAGTGAACAGTGTTAGTGCTGCCCACATAGAAGTAATGCTACCAACTCTATAGCTGAAGGTGGCTATAGGATGGAGCACCAGGTATTATTTTCTGTATATTAGATTTATCTCTGTACTTGTCAGTAGATGATGTTAGTTGGTTTAGTATTGTTGGTAGGTAGTTTAGTTGTATAGTTTTGATTATTCACTTTATATGGTGTACATATGACTTCCAGTGAACAGTATTGGTGCTGTCCACATAGAAGTAATGCTGCTCACCCTAATAGCTGTAGGTGGCTACTGGATGGAGCACCGGGTATTATTTCCTGTATATTGAGTTTATCTCTGTACCTGTCAGTAATTGGTATTAGTGAGTTTAGTATTGTTGATAGGAGGTTTAGTCATATAAGTTTAATTATTTACTTTTTATTGTATTTGTGTGACTTCCAGTGAACAGTGTTAGTGCTGCCCACTTAGAAGTAATGCTGCCAACACTAATAGCTGAAGGTGGCTACAGGATGGAGCACCTGGTATTATTTCTTGTATATTAGATTTATCCCTGTACTTGTAAGTAATTGGTGTTAGTTTAGCAGTTTAGTTGTATAATTTATTAATTGTTTATTTATTGTTGTATATATGTGACTTCCAGTGAACAGTGTTAGTGCTGCCCACATAGAAGTAATGCTACCCACTCTAATAGCTGAAGGTGGCTATAGGGTGGAGCACTAGGTATTACTTCTGTATATTAGATTTATCTCTGTACTTGTCAGTAGATGATGTTAGTGAGTTTAGTATTGCTGGTAGGTAGTTTAGTTGTATAGTTTTAATTATTCACTTTATATGGTGTACATATGACTTCCAGTGAACAGTATTGGTGCTGTCCACATAGAAGTAATGCTGCTCACCCTAATAGCTGTAGGTGGCTACTGGATGGAGCACCTGGTATTATTTCCTGTATATTGAGTTTATCTCTGTACTTGTCAGTAATTGGTATTAGTGAGAATATTTGAGTCTGCTTATTTAGTTGCTTGACCAAGTATGTATAAGTAGGTGTGAATATTATAGAAGTGTTTTTTTTTCTCCTTTCTCCTGTCTGATTATGACATCCCTTGAACAATTATGGTGCTGTCCAACTGAGATGTCTTTGCTTCCAGCTCAGTAAGCTGTGGTTGCTCCCAGCTGGAAGTATCAGATCAGGTATGAGTGCATGAGCTTTTATTTTCCTATTTAGAGTGATATGTTGTGTCTATAGTAGTGTTGTATTGTAGGCTGATTTATATATTGCTGTCACATGTTTGATTTTCTATATGGCTATGTCATGGTGATTGAAAAGGGGTTTATTTAGAGTGGGAATATGCTAACGTGAGTGTCATTCATATCTACTGTTGAGTCCTTTTGGGAAGACACAGTCAATGGTATTTATCCAATATCTTTCTCTGTCATCTAGTTGTTCTTGGCTAGTTTTTTCAAGTATTGTCACTCTTATATCTCTTTGAAAGCTGTGGTCCTGTCTAGTTATAAAATGTGACCGGATTTGTGAAAACCCGGCTAAACGCGGCATCTAAAGTTTTCTAATTTATTCTACCAGTAGGCTGCACGGGGCCTTGGGATGCCTTCCTCCTAATTTGGAAGCTGTAGCACAAGCCGTCTTCGCCCTACGCACTACAACACTTCAGTATTTTTGCTAAACTTATTACTGCTGATTTCGAAAAAACGCCCGGTAAAGGCGTTGCTAAGGTCAGGGGGCGTGCCTTGTGTCCGTATACTATTACTGCGTGTCTCCGGGACACTATGGAATAAATCGGTTACAGGCGATTGAAAGAAGTCTAAAAGGCTTAATGCAGGGCTCCTTAAGAAACTATGATGACGAGAATTGCGTGAGTACGTGAATTATGTAGAATAGCAAGTGAATTAGTTAGCTACAGTTTTTTCCCGGCTGTTAGTGAAAAGCCCGCCAATAATTTCTTAGCAACTCTCCGTACACGAGTCCAACCCGCTAGTGTTTCTAGCCTCCTAGTGTGAGTTCTAGAGCACGCCAGAGCTTACAGCTGCGTCATAAGCTAGAGCTAACTGGTGTCTATCCATTTCTGCCATAAAATTTTTTTCGAAAAAAGTCGACCCATAAGGCTTTACCCGGTGATACTGAAAAAAATTGTTTGCCGCGTTTAGGCGGATTTTCCCAAATCCGGTCACAAATGTTTGTACAAGGGTAGGGTAGTTTTGATTCTGGCTGCAGCTCTGTGACCTGCTAGTCTTTGTGAGAGTAATCGTTCTGTTTGTCCCACGTACTGGTTTCTCTTGTTGCATTTAGTGCATTCCAATAAGTAAATTACATTTTTTGTGTTGCAGTTTGATTGTTTAGGGGTGGGGAATGATTTGTGGTTAGAAGTGGATATGATTCTGGTTTTTCTTGACATTATGTTACAACATTTGCATGCATTGTTGCCACAACCTCCCGAGTGTCCATCAAAGTTAGGTGTGGTAGTTAATGTTATAGCTGTAGTTGCTTTTACAGGTGATGTCTTGTTTTTTAGTTTGGCTTTCACAAGAGTTTTGCCGATTGTTTTTTGTTTTTTCAGACTGAGGCATGGTGTTGGCACTTGTTCTATTTCTGTCTCTGTCGGTTTCAATGTTTTCCTCAACTGCGTGATGTTTGTATCTGGTGTGTATTCAATTACCAAAAAAGTGTCATATGGGCAAAGTGATTTAGGTTTTGGTGTTAATGACTGTGGCCTCAGGTGGAATGGCACTTGCATTTCTATTTTATTGATCAAAGAAGCCGGATATCCTCTATCCCTAAATATTTTGTGCATTTTGTGTTTAATTTTAGTAAATTCTTCAATGTCTGAGCAACATCTTAGTAGTCTTGTTAGTTCTCCTTTGATAAGGCTGGAAAATGTAGATTTTGGATGAGCTGATGAGTATTGCAAATATTGGAACTTGTTTGTTTTTTTAAAGAAAGGTTTTATGTCTAGTGTTTTCAATAATTGGTATCTTTTTCCTTTGTAGATTGTTATATCTAGAAAGTCAATGCTTGTTGTTGAAGCTTCATACGTAAATTTTATGGTGTTATGTGATTCATTCAGGTAGTCTATGAATGTCTTTAAGGTGTGTATGTTGCCTGGCCATAGGCATAATACGTCATCTATGTATCTTTTCCAAAGTATAGGTTTGACAGGGTATTGTTCAAGTAGTTTTTCTTCTAGCTCTGCCATGAATATGTTGGCATAAGCTGGGGCCATTTTGGTGCCCATTGCAGTTCCCTGTATCTGATGATACATAAAATCCGAAAATTGGAAGTAATTATGTGCTAGAACTATGTTTAGTAGGTCTTTCATTGTACCTGAGGGTATGGCTACATTTTCCACGTTGTTGTTTTTGTGGTATAGCCTGTTGATTACAGCTTCTATCCCTTCTTGGTGTGGGATATTTAGGTACAGTGATTTCACATCTATAGTGGTTAGTATGCAGTTTTCTGGAATTATAGTATTTTCTAGTAGATTTATCATGTCACCACTGTCTTTTATGTGGGATTTTATGGCTGGTACAAAAGGTTGTAATTTGTAAATCAATGAATTGGGATATTTTTTCCGTAGGTCCTCCGCATCCACTTACTATTGGTCTTACTGCTATTGGATTTTTATGTATTTTCTTTAAGAAATACAGTTGTTGTGTTCTTGGGGTATTTTGATCTTTGAAAGCTAGGTATTCTTTAGTGATGTCATCTATGATACCTTTGCTGTACATTTGAGTTACATATTTATTGATAGCATCTGTTAGAGGCAAGGTGGGGTCATTGTCTATTTTCTTGTAAATTTGTGTGTCTGATAGGTGATCTAATCCATCCTTTATGTAGTTATGTGTGTCTTCTACAACTATTCCTGAGCCTTTGTCGGCTTTTTTAATAATTAGTGAATTATCTGATGCTAAATCTTTCAGTGCTATTCTCTCCTCTCTAGTTAAGTTTGGTATAACTTTATATGTTGGTATTGTGATTATCTCTTGTTTTATTCTTTTTAGATATGCTTCAATATTTGCAGAGGCTCTCGGGGGTTGCCACGTGCTCTTCTGTCTAAAGGGGTGTGGTTCATGGGGAGGCTCATTTCTGAAGTAATATTTTATTCTGTTGGATCTTTCGAACTTATCTATTGATTCTGCAAGCTTTGTTCTATTCAATCTGGTTGTGGGGACAAATGTTAAGCCTTTGCTCAGGATGTTTTTTTGTGTGTGCGTCAAATGTTTTGAGGAGAGATTTGTTATATATTTGTCTGAGCTGATGATGTCATCAGACAGTTTGTCTAATGACTTAGTGAATTTTTGTTTGTATTTTATATGTTTTGACCTCATCCCTTTCCTTATAACACTATTTATATTTTTATAATGTATTGGTTTGTTTTGTTTGATTTTCAAATGATCATTCAAATTTATGATTACAGAGTCATGACAACTGTGTTGTTTAGATTGTTCAAAATGATAGTGTTCAGGGGCTACTGGTGGTGTCTGTCCCAGAAAGGAAAACCCTGCTGCATTGGAGCAAACAGCTGTGGTGGCTGCCTACTTCCAGTGCTTGCTATGGGACCAGGGAGCATAGGTTGCTGCTGGCCCATAGTGCAAGGTACCTGTGCTGCCATTGGGTGGGCTTGCTGTTGAGGAGGAGCACATGGTGGCATCACCATTCTAGGCGGTTGTGGCTCTGGTGCACTGTTTTGTTTGAGCACTTGACGGAGAAGCTTAGACAGCTCTGAAATTTCATTCTGTGGTTGTTGTGCTGCGTGGTCATTGGGTGGTCTTGCAGGCTGTGCACTAGTGTGTGTCTTGGGTCGGTTATATTCTTTCCCTTGGCTGTCGTTATTTCTAGTGCCCTGGTAGCTAGGTCTTTTCATACCTGGTCCATTGAATGGTGGTCTTCTTCTTCTGGGTTGTTCATCTAGCATCTGGAGTTTCTTATTCTTGACCATATCCAGTCTTTCTTTGTGCTTGTTGATGTTCTCTTCTGTCTTAGTTAGCATTTCTTCGTGTTCCTTCCTTACAGTCTCTCTCGAACATGTCGATTTCGAAGTCATGAGTCTTATTACTTGGTGAAGGTCAGCTTCTAACTTCCCTTTGGCTATTTCGTAGTGTCTGTCTAGTGAGTCTGTAAAGCAATTTTCTGCTTGGTCTTTAGTAGCTTTGAATTTCTGTTTAACATCACTTAGGTCCGTGAGAAGCGCATTGCATTCAACGTTCACTCGTAGGCCTCTTGGAATTTTGCCTCTTCTCTTGCACTCCTGAATGAAGCAGAGGTGGCTATCTACTCTCAGTAGATTACACTTGTATTTTTTATACTTTTGTCTGAGGGACAGTAGTATTTTCTCTTCTGGTTCTTCTAAGATGTCATCTTCGTCTGACATGTGTACAAGGTTCTCTTGGTTGTTCTGTGTAGGGTCTTCTGGAGTTTCTGGTATAGTAATAGGTTCTGGTGGTAAGTTTGGTCTGGCGGACGGCAACGTCTTGGGAGTAGTCTGAATCTGGGCTAGAGCTGGGGCTATGGCTTGGCTACTTCTGGTCTTGGTGGTTCCAACCTTGCCTTTGGACACTCCCACGCCTAAGACTTCTTGATAAGTCAGTTTTTCTTTTCTGGTGGTGGTGGTAGTCTTGCGAGACATATTAATTAACTAACGAGCGGTACAACAGTTCACTCTTTTTAAAATGATTCACAAATCCAACGTTTCGACTAATTGAACAGTCTTCATCAGGGAAGTGAAATGACATGAGGTGCGTGTGGTGAGCCTTTATAGTTTTAGTGAATCGAAGTCAGGTGATTAGTCCTCCAAATCTGATTGGTAGGTTTCTGTTGTACCATGAGGTGCTCTGTAGGCCTTGAGCAGGAGTGCGAAGTGGCTCTTCTTAATAATCCTATTTCTTGTTAATTGGTTAGCTTATGTTTGCTGATTGAAGTTAATTTTTGCTGATTGGAGTTGGGGCTGGGCTCCTCCGTGCTGCGCGTAGATTGCTCTGCACAGGGGGTGTGTGGCTCCAGAAGCGGGTGTTCTGTAATAGTTGGCTTGGTAAAGTGGTAGAGTGCGTTCCCTCTAGTTGTTTGTGGCTGGGCTTTGGAGGGTGAAGTAAGTTGGTAGCCTTCATTGGTAAGTATTTCTCAGATATATATTTAAGGTGTAATTGTTGTAATTGGTTAGCATTAGGTGACCTATATTAGTGGTTACTTTTATAATAGGAATAACAAGAAATCATTATCAAGAGTTTTTGAGTGTTCTCTTGATTGTTAGGAGTCTTAGCCTTTACATCTTTTCTTGATGGTATGCATTAGTTTGGATTGTGTCCATATATAGGACTATATAAGCTGTCTTAGTATGGTGGCTTCTGTTAAGTTTGTAGTGAGTTTTGAATTGTTCAATTTTTTATTTTAGTATATGACTTCTAGTGAACAGTGTTGGTGCTGCCCATGTAGAAGTAAAGCTACCAACTTTAATAGCTGTAGGTGGCTATAAGTTGTAGCACTGAATGTTACTTTTCTTGTATATTTAGTTAATTTCTGTATTACTTGTTAGAAATTAAATTTTAATGTTGGTAAATTTGGATTGTATAGGCAATTCACTTGTTTGCTTTTTCTAATTGTATTTATGTGACTTCCAGTGGACAGTGTTAGTGCTGCCCACTTAGGAGTAATGCTGCCACCACTGATAGCTGAAGGTGGCTACAGGATGGCGCACCAGATATTATTTCCTGTATATTAGATTTACCTCTGTACTTGTAAGTAATTGGTGTTAGTTAGTTTAGTATTGTTAATGGGTAGTTTAGTTGTATAATTTTAATTATTTACTTTGTGCTCTATATGTGTGGCTCCCAGTGAACAGTGTTAGTGCTGCCCACATAGAAGTAATGCTACCAACTCTATAGCTGAAGGTGGCTATAGGATGGAGCACCAGGTATTATTTTCTGTATATTAGATTTATCTCTGTACTTGTCAGTAGATGATGTTAGTTGGTTTAGTATTGTTGGTAGGTAGTTTAGTTGTATAGTTTTGATTATTCACTTTATATGGTGTACATATGACTTCCAGTGAACAGTATTGGTGCTGTCCACATAGAAGTAATGCTGCTCACCCTAATAGCTGTAGGTGGCTACTGGATGGAGCACCGGGTATTATTTCCTGTATATTGAGTTTATCTCTGTACCTGTCAGTAATTGGTATTAGTGAGTTTAGTATTGTTGATAGGAGGTTTAGTCATATAAGTTTAATTATTTACTTTTTATTGTATTTGTGTGACTTCCAGTGAACAGTGTTAGTGCTGCCCACTTAGAAGTAATGCTGCCAACACTAATAGCTGAAGGTGGCTACAGGATGGAGCACCTGGTATTATTTCTTGTATATTAGATTTATCCCTGTACTTGTAAGTAATTGGTGTTAGTTTAGCAGTTTAGTTGTATAATTTATTAATTGTTTATTTATTGTTGTATATATGTGACTTCCAGTGAACAGTGTTAGTGCTGCCCACATAGAAGTAATGCTACCCACTCTAATAGCTGAAGGTGGGGGGGTTAGGGCTAGGGCTAGTGCTAGGGTTGGGGCTTGGGCTTGGGATAGAGGCAAAGGGGCCTGCCTTCTCTCTCCCTTCCTGGCTGGCACCACGCCTTCTTTTGACTGTCTTGTATTGCTTCTTCTGGTTACTGGCATACTTCTAAGTGCTTCTTTTCTCAATAATTACTTTTTTTCAAAAAAAAAAAAAACTTTAAAAAATATTATTCACCAACGTTTCGACAATGTGAGTGTCTTTATCAAGGTGAGAGAGTACTAGGGCTAGGGCTAAGGGGTTAGGGCTAGGGCTAGGGCTAGGGCTAGGGCTAGGGCTAGGGCTAGGGCTAGGGCTAGTGCTAGGGTTGGGGCTTGGGCTTGGGCTCGAGGCAAAGGGTCCTGCCTTTTCTCTCCCATCCTCGCTGGCACCACGCCTTCTCTTTGCTGTCTTGTATCTTTGCGAGTGACTGGCATACTTCTATTGCTACTATTGTTCTTAATAATTAAATTATTTTCAAATTCACCAACGTTTCGAACATGAGAGTGTCTTTATCAAGGTGAGAGGGTGATATGAGGAGCGTGTGGTGCTTTTATACTGAGTTAGGATGGTTCATAATTGATTATTAAGAAGGATGTGCTTGATTCTTGGCGGCAGAGATGCTTGGACATGAGTGCGCAGTGTGCGCATTAGGCTTTGTTAATTCCTTTTTAGTGTTGCCATGGAGCTGGGTGTGGCTTCGGATCCAGGCGGAAGTATTCAGGTTTGTTTATCGTGTGCGTTATTTGGAGTTCGTCCACGTTTTGAAATTGATTTCTTTATTCGTAGCTTCGGGTAGACTGTTTGCAGAGCGCCTATCCAGTGTCTTTCTCTGTCATCGAGTTGTTCTAAGGTCGTCTTCTCAAGGATGGAGAGCTTGATGTCTCTTCCGAAGACGTGACCCGGTGAGTTGATAAAGTGTTTGTAGATCGGGAGGCGTGTCTTGATTTTATAGGCAGCTCTGTGTCCCGCAAGTCTTTGCGACAGAGATCTCTTTGTTTGTCCGACATATTGGTTGCCTTTGGTGCATTTCTTGCATTCCATCAAGTAGATTACATTGCGAGTGCTACAGTTTGAGTGTTTAGCAGTACCGTAAGACTTGTGATTGTAACTTGATTGTATTTTTATCTTTCTAGACATGACAGCACAGCATTTGCAGCCTGGGATGGCGCATCCTGCTGAGTGTCCGTCCAGGTTAGCAGTCAGTGGTATTCTAATAGGGTCAGTAGATTGTTGAGGATCTGTGCAGTCCTTAAGTTTAGCTCTCACTAGGTGTTTGGCAATGTTTTTAGTCTTTGTCAGACTTAGACAAGGTTTAGGTACAGTCTCAGATTCTGTCTCTGTTAGTTTGAGGTTAGATTTGATAGTCTTTAAGTCCAGATCCTTAGTGTAAGGTAATACTAGGAATGTATCATAGGGACTAGGTTCCTTGTCTTTTTGTGATAGGATGTCTTGTCTACAGTTGTAAGGTACTGATTGTATAGTGTCCCTTAGTATTCTAGAAGGGTAGTTTCTATCACTGAATACTGTAGTTAGTTTGTGTACTATGTTGTTGTAGGTGTCTTCGTCCGAACAGGCTCTAAGGAGGCGTGTCAATTCACCTTTGACTAGGCTGCGAAATGTCTTTTTGGAATGAGCAGACGTGTAATGTAAGTACTGAAATTTGTTAGTCTTTTTAAAGAACGGTTTGATGTCTAGTAGTCCAGTACTGTGGTATCTGTCGCCTTTGTAAACAGTAAGGTCTAGGAAGTCAACTGTGTGGGGGGAAGATTCATATGTGAACTTAATGGTGGGGTGTGAGGAGTTAATATAGTCAGTGAATTCTTTGAGGTTGTCTTGGTCTCCCGGCCAGATACAGAATATGTCATCTATGTAACGTTTCCATATGACCGGTTGGGTGTGGTAGTTTTGTAGTAGACTTTCCTCTAGTTCAGCCATGAATATGTTGGCATAGGCTGGTGCCATCTTAGTCCCCATTGCCGTACCCTGTACTTGGTGGTACATTTGGTCGGCAAACTGAAAGTAGTTTTTAGTTAGAACTATGCTGAGTAGGTCTGTCATCGTACCAGGTGGTATATCTACCAGGTTGGAGTCTGGGTTGTTGTGGTATAGTCTGTTGAGTACAGCCTTGATTCCGTCTTTGTGCGGTATATTCAGGTAGAGTGATTTGACGTCAATGGTAGCTATTGTGCAGTTGTCTGGTATGGGTGTTGATTCCAGTATGTTGATCATATGTCCACTGTCTTTGACGTAGGATTTAATGGCAGGGACAAAGGGTTGTAGATGCATATCGACTAGTTTAGATATTTTCTCTGTTGGGCCAGCACAGCCACTAACTATGGGTCTTTCTGAGATTGGATTCTTATGAATCTTTTTTAGAAAGTATAGTTGCTGGGTCCTGGGTGGAGTGTCTGTTGGGAAGATGAGAAAGTCTTTTGTGATGTTGTCTATAATACCTCTGTTGTGTATTGATTTGACAAAAGTATTGATAGCAAGGCCTAGTTGTGGTGTAGGGTCAGACTGTATCTTTTCGTAGATGGTCTGGTCTGATAAGTGGTTAATGCCTGCTTGTATGTATTTGTCTCTATCTTCTACTACAATGCCTGATCCTTTATCTGCACTTTTTATGACTAGTGATTGGTCTGAGGCTAGTTCATTGAGGGTTTTTCTCTCTGTATGAGTTAGGTTCGATCTAGACACATTGGGTATGTGGTTATCTATTGTACTTCTAACTCTTTTTAGGTATGATTCAATTTCTGGGGAGGCCACAGGAGGTTCCCACGTGCTCTTAGGGCGGAAGGGATGGGGCTCTCTCTGTGGCTGGTTCCTAAAGAAGTGTTTTATTCTGTTGGATCTTTCGAATCTGGAAATGGACTCTGATAGGGATTCTCTGTTGGTCATTCTACTGGGGACAAACGTAAGTCCTAATCCGAGTACTTTGTACTGTGTCATCGTGAGATGTTTGTGTGATAGGTTTGTAACGTATGTCGTGCTGTCGACGTGATTGTTTGTTGTTTTCCTGAGTGACTTTAAGAATCTACTTCTGTGACTGTCACTTACATGCACATTAACTTTATTCCTATATCTATTCTTTCTCTTGTGTCTTTCTATGTTGTCATTTGCGTTTTGTTGTTTCGCTTTTTGTTGAAAGTCAATTAAAATATTATTATTCTGAATCCCATTATGGGGGTAATAATCATGGGAAGACGCACAAAATGGTGATACAGAACTGTTAATGACATAGTTAAAAGGGGAATGGAAATCAATTGTTCCGCCATGGTTCATCTGAGGTTTGGTTCCTTCTCGGACTGCACTGGGTGCCTGTCCAACTTTCAAAAACCCCGTTGGTACTGACTAGACAGCGGTGGTGGCTGCCCGGCCAATACACTAACTGCAGGAGCAAACAGCTGTGGTTGCTGCTGCCCTGCAGCACAGGGAGGATGGGTCAGCAGTGTTGGTTGCTGCTGGACCATAGAACCCGTTGTGATGAGCTTCTGTAGTAGGTTAGCTAGAGTGGCCACGTCTGAGGAACTAGTGTGTGGAGTCTGATGGGGAGTACTTGTTTTGTTGATTGAGTTGGTTGAGTTTCTTTGTTGCTGTCTTTGTTGGTTGCGTCTGTGGTATGGTACTTGTGCTTGTCTTTGGTTGGTTCTATCGTTAGTCCACTTACGCACTTGTTGTCCCTGTCTGCTCCTCTTCTCTGGTGGATGGAGTAGTCCTTCTAGCTTTCGTTTCTTTGTGTCTTCTAATCTTTGCTGCTGTTTTTTGATGTTGTCTACTGTTTTTTTCATCATGTCTTCGTGTGATTTCGCTTCTTCTTGTGTTGAGTTTTCTAGTTCCAGTGTGATGTTTCGTTCTATTTTAACTATTTCCCGACTGAGTTGTTCCTTTGCTTGTATGTAATGTTCCCTGAGTGCTTCTGTGAATTGTGCTTCTGCTGTATATTTGGTGTCGTTGAACTTGGCTTCTACAGTAGTGAGGTCTTTGAGAAGGGCATAGGGCTAGGGCTAGGGCTAGGGCTAGGGCTAGGGTTGGGGCTGGGGCTGGGCTAGGGTTAGGGATAGTGGCTATACTCTGGTTCCCAAAACTGGAGGACGATCCTACGCCTGCGTTATGGCGAGGTTGTCTAACTGTCTTCCTTCTGGTCGACATTACTATACTATAGTTATCTAGCAGTTCCAAATATATTTACACTAAGTTTGTTATAATTTAAACAAACACCAACGTTTCGACTTTACAATTTAGTCTTTTTCAAGGTGAAATGAATTGAGGAGCGTATGGTGAGCTTATATGATTTGGAAATATCCATTGTGTGTGGTTAAATGGAACTGCTTAATTGAATTGAGTGTTTTGTACCTTCCCCAGCTTGGGCTTGGATTGGATTTCTTGGGTGTTGCTCTTCTGGTCCATTAGTGGTGTGTCCAGGGACATTGGGTGGTGAATACACCTTCCCTTAGCTTGAATTGTCCGGTGATGTACTTCTGGTCCATAATTTCTTTATTCAGTTTCTTCTTCATTGTATTATAGCCTTGGTAGATTTCGTCTGGTAATGGTCGTCATAGGGAATTCGTCAGGTAATGATCATCATTTGTTTACTTGTGCTCTTATTCAAATCTGCTGTTGAGTCCATTAGGGAAGACTGTTTGCAGTGTATTGATCCAGTGTCTCTCTCTATCATCTAGCTGGTCTGCTCTGCATTTCTCCAGAATGGTGAGTTTTATGTCTCTGTCTAGGTTGTGGTTTAGTTTTAGGAAGTGCTTGTATATAGGTAGGTTAGTCTTAATTCTGCTGGCTGCTCTGTGTCCAGCCATTCTTTGTGATAGTTGTCTTTGTGTCTGGGCTAGGGCTAGGGCTAGGGCTAGGGCTAGGGCTAGGGCTAGGGCTAGGGCTAGGGCTAGGGCTAGGGCTAGGGCTAGGGCTAGGGCTAGGGCTAGGGCTAGGGCTAGGGCTAGGGCTAGGGCTATGGCTAGGGCTAGGGCTAGGGCTAGGGCTAGGGCTAGGGCTAGGGCTAGGGCTAGGGCTAGGGCTAGGGCTAGGGCTAGGGCTAGGCTAGGGCTAGGGCTAGGGCTAGGGCTAGGGCTAGGGCTAGGGCTAGGGCTAGGGCTAGGGCTAGGGCTAGGGCTAGGGCTAGGGCTAGGGCTAGGGCTAGGGCTAGGGCTAGGGCTAGGGCTAGGGCTAGGGCTGGGGCTAGGGCTAGGGCTAGGGCAGGGCTAAGGCTAGGGCTAGGGCTAGGGCTAGGGCTAGGGCTAGGGCTAGGGCTAGGGCTAGGGCTAGGGCTAGGGCTAGGGCTAGGGCTAGGGCTAGGGGCTAGGGCTAGGGCTAGGGCTAGGGCTAGGGCTAGGGCTAGGGCTAGGGCTAGGGCTAGGGCTAGGGCTAGGGCTAGGGCTAGGGCTAGGGCTAGGGCTAGGGCTAGGGCTAGGGCTAGGGCTAGGGCTAGGGCTAGGGCTAGGGCTAGGGCTAGGGCTAGGGCTAGGGCTAGGGCTAGGGCTAGGGCTAGGGCTAGGGCTAGGGCTAGGGCTAGGGCTAGGGCTAGGGCTAGGGCTAGGGCTAGGGCTAGGGCTAGGGCTAAGGGCTGGGGCTCAGGGCTACAGGCTCGGGACGTCACCTTCTCTGGAAGTGTTGTCTCAAGCCGTAGACCAGGCGTAGCTAGCTGTAGTGGATGCCTTATGTGTGCGGTTGTGAGGGTGCTGCTTACGTGGGTCCTGTGATCCTGCGAAGTCCGCTGACCTCCGACCCTTGAGGCGAAGTTGATGTAGAAGATCCAAGGATGTCCGAGAGGTCCTATGTGTGTGGCAGCTGCCCGGTGACCTTTGACCCCTGTCGGCGTATCAAGGTCCGCGAGGGTCCTAGGGGTGTGGAGGTGTCCTAGGGGTGTGTAGGCGTCAGGCTGCACTGGAGTTTCCGCACCTAGACTCTCGTTCTCAACTACGACCTCCCGATCTCACTGAGTCCGACTAGCCACTCCCACTAACTATCTCACTCAAGTTCTCAAAGTTTTTCAGGTGTTGGATAAAACTTTTTTAAGCTTTCGTCAAAGGGAGACTTCATCAGAACTGAGGTGAATAGAGTGAGTGAACTACTTATATAGGGAGAGCTAGCCAGTCATGAATATGATTAAAGTTCATCGCGCATGCTCAGTAGGATTCGAAGAATCCTACGCACGCTCACTGGTGACAAAGAGGAGTAGGGGTGTGTGAAACATACTCAGGGGGTGTAATGGTGATACATGTGCGTGTATACATTGCTATTTTATGTGTGTGCTTATGTAATAAAGTTTTCGGTTGACTTTGTCTTGTGTTCATTTGATTCGGGCATTTGTTACAGCCGTTTTGACAGGTTTAGAAGGCAGTTCTACCAGCAGGGGAGAGAAAGGGAGGTCCTTAGATGACACGGAAGACTTTATTGCTCTTCTAGACATCCCTGGATGGAAGATAGTCTTGATTGGAACCTCCCAAACCAATCTGCGATGAACCTGACGGTTGACGGTAGAGTGTAGGAGTCTCTCCCTTGCTGAATACGGAAGGTCAGATGTCCACAGATGAAGCAGACGAAGGGGGTAACCTCTAGATACAAATCGTTCGATCATTAGTTTGATGGCATTTCCATAGATGCGAACGTTGGAGGAATGCCTTAGTAGTCGTATCGTTTCTCCTCTCACAATGCCTCGGAATGTATGGGGTGGATGACAAGAAGTGTAATGAAGGTATTGGTGTGTGTGACTTGGTTTGGAGTACGGTGCTATGTCAAACATTCCTAGCGAAGAGAACCTGTTGCCTTTGAAGAGCTTAAGGTCCAGGAAGTCGACAGAGGTATCTCCTACGGTGATGGCAAACTGTATGGAGGGATGCAGGGAGTTGAGGTGTGTGACGAATGGTTGCATGGTAACGGACTGGTGCTCCCAAATCATGAGGACATCGTCCAAGAATCGAAGCCATAGGCTTGGCATTGGGAGTCCCTGTCTCATTCTGTCACCCAAGAAGTCCTCCTCAAGCTGGGCCATGAAGAGATTGGCAAACGATGGGGCACATCTGGTACTAGGGCTAGGGCTAGGGCTAGGGCTAGGGCTAGGGCTAGGGCTAGGGCTAGGGCTAGGGCTAGGGCTAGGGCTAGGGCTAGGGCTAGGGCTAGGGCTAGGGCTAGGGCTAGGGCTAGTGCTAGGGCTAGGGCTAGGGCTAGGGCTAGGGCTAGGGCTAGGGCTAGGGCTAGGGCTAGGGCTAGGGCTAGGGCTAGGGCTAGGGCTAGGGGCTAGGGCTAGGGCTAGGGCTAGGGCTAGGGCTAGGGCTAGGGCTAGGGCTAGGGCTAGGGCTAGGGCTAGGGCTAGGGCTAGGGCTAGGGCTAGGGCTAGGGCTAGGGCTAGGGCTAGGGCTAGGGCTAGGGCTAGGGCTAGGGCTAGGCTAGGGCTAGGGCTAGGGCTAGGGCTAGGGCTAGGGCTAGGGCTAGGGCTAGGG
>WLWD01005695.1_pt1 | contig 33697 bp, 24 predicted proteins | sample 6712731 | NCBI WGS metagenome assembly WLWD01 (sample SAMN12718690, study PRJNA576275) | sponge metagenome | isolation source: marine sponge | host: Mycale hentscheli | place: New Zealand: South Island, Marlborough, Capsize Point | collected 2014-11-01
GTTCTCACTATCGTGCCGACCAGCCATCCTTCACATAGGTCATAGGCATCCATACAGTGGTCACCTGTAGGAGAGAATAGGGTGTGGTCATTGAGGGGCGTGGCAAACTCATCGTATGTATATTAAGTAATCAAACTAAAAGTTTATATATTATAAAGGAGGAGCTTATGATACAATACGATATTCAACTTGCCCGACAATTAACTTATCAATAATTGAATTATAGCTTCATTTCATGTCACGCGAGAAACCAGTTAATGCTCCCGTCCTAATGTTGTCATGGTGACTTATAATTAACACGAGATCTCTAAAATGGATCGCTAAGTGGTCCTCTCCTTCTTATGTCTTCTTAGAGTCACGGTGTCTAATTAAATGGCCTAATATTAGCAATGCTATTGCAAGTCTGTGTACAAATCGTATTTAGTTGTTTTTATGTGTAAGTTAGCGATTACTATTTGCACATGCATTTTCTGAATAGGCCACACCTCTATTTAATTAATTGAAATGTTATATTAGTGGTAGGTAATGTCTTGAGCACTTACAGTGTTGGCACCATTGTGTGTGTATGTGTGCGCACATGTGTATACATGTATGTGTGTGTGCGTGTATCACTCACCTGCGATAAAACCGATTTCGTCCTGTGAATTTGGTGAGAAATCGTACAGGGCAACATAGTTGCGAGGCTGGGGTTGGACCTGAGCAGTCTTGGGTGTGGCTTGGGGCGTGGCCTGGTGGTGTGTTGTGGAGGCGGCAGGAGTGGGTGTAGCCACAGACACACTGCTTTGTGGCCCAAACAGTGCCTCGACAGCTAAAAGTAGTAGTTTGTGTGTGTGTGCGCAAAAACATTACCATCTTAACTGGCCACCAGACAAAGGACTGATATTTGGTGTTTAGCAAACACTTTCCTGTTTCTCTCTTCTTTCAATAAAATCTAAAATCTTCTACAATACACTGTGATTACCTTGACAATTCAATGTTATGTATATACTGGCAATCTATCCATCCAACAAGTGGTGGTTGGTTGCTATGCTACTCGGTTTTGACAATTGAATTTTCTGTTCCTTCCCCCCCCCTCTCTCTCTCTCTCATAATATTTCCTTTAGGTACCAACAGTTTTACCTTAGTTACACATACTGTACGTTGCCTAGCTAGAGCTTACATACGTGTGTAGACCCAGTTCTAGACAACGAGGAGTCAATAGTGTCACATTACCGAACACTCACTGACAGATTTTTAACCAAAAACTGAGTTGTCCGGAAACAATAGCTGAATTCCTTCTTCCATCTGTTGGGTATGTTTCTACCTTTTCAATGCCTGATGGACTCCTGGGTGAAGGTTATAAATTGGGATGCATTTTAAAAGGTTACATGTTGGGGATATATTCTATTGTTTTTTTATTGTTCAAAATCTCCAGGCTCTGTAAGTAATGTCTTAGCTTTAGTCTAATCACTCAAATATCCTTCAAATAGTCGCAAATAAGGCTATGATTTAAAAAATATATATATAAATATGGAGGATGGCTGGTGAAATGTGCACTACACATGTGGAAAGTTTAGGAATTTCACTAGCTACATACTGTTGTGTTATTCCTGAAATCTATCACATTTTAATTGCTAATGAGCCGAAGTTAAGTTTAATTGAAAATTAACTTACTTTTCCGTCGAGATTTGAAATCCTCGAGATTGACAAAAATGGAGGCTCTGTTGCTTGACTTGCCACTCCCAAACCCGCTAGCTCCGCCTCCTCCGCGTCTGTTCCCGCTTTGGCTTAGACTATGGTTGCGCAGGAACGACGGCGTCGAGCTGTTTCCTTGGGCGGCGGTGCTGGCCGGCTGTTGCCATGACACCCTGTGGGCCTGGTCTTGTGTCACGGCGGGTGTGGAGCTCTTAGTAGTCTGAGGTTTGGGTTGCTGTGGTTGCTGGGATGATGGTGGATTCTTGATTATCTGGACGTAAGTGCTGGGAATGTTCCCAAACAACTCCCCCTTCCTTACCTGCAGAATGAAAGAGAAAAAATATATAACTGGATTACAGCTTTTTTTTTAAGATTAGATTGTGATTGATGTTGAAAATCCTGGTGGAAGATTTATACACATGCATAATGTATATTCACATACATTGTACACAGATATACTCTTATATAGTGCACACCTGTGGGACCGTCTTGTTGTACACTAATTCATACTGCTCTGCCTGCGAGACATATTGACCCGTGTTGAGACCTTTATCTCATTTGTATGACTTTTAAGATTTTCTTTATCACACTGTTCTGCTCTTTGAGAGATTGTCTCTTACAATGTTCTCTCTTTCAACCTCTCTCTTTCTGATACAGTCTCCCCTGTAGGTCTCATATTTTCCTTCCTGTTAGCATATCTCTACATTCCAGTTGTGTTTACATTCGTTGTGTATTACCTGTGCATGTACTTCACACTATCTTCTGCTTTACTCAGTACTGCAAGTATATACGACTGTATTGCACACAGAGTAGGCGTTGCTATGCATGCGTGTATGTGTGCACGTGTGTGTGTGCATGTGTTAGTTTGTGTTTACACTGAAATCAATGAGTCCGAAAGTTATACAAACGTTCCTCATTTGAAGCCATAACTAACTACGAGAGTGTTAACTAGCTTGTCTGACCTTCATTAACCGAGGCTAGCTAATGAATGGTCATATTTCTCTCATCTGTTTACTTTAACTGAAACATTACTTTGCTCCTGTTTGTTGGTGAGTTTGTTATGTTGTCTTGTGTACACACTTGTTTGTCTTGTCAGATCATGTGATCACACATGCACACACATATGCTGGTACATACATGTGTCAGCACACACCTATACGTGGTACACACTGTTATAAAGATTCACACTCTACTCATATAGATATACATGTAGTATATACATACATAGGACATAATGTGTATCAGGGCTGCATTTAAGATGGTGGGTGGGGGGGGGAGCATTTGCTTCCCCTAAAAGAGCTTTTGTCTCTGTAGAATCATTTAGTATTAATGTATAGACTACGCAACATATAATCGACTTAAAATTCGTAAGTACCATACGGGTCTCTTATACAGTATAATATACTTGTATGTCTTTTCACTCTCACTGTCCATCCTAAAATCTAAGAAAATTGGTTTTGCCTCTCCTAGACTAGTTTTCTGTGAGCAACCCTGTGTAATATAATTACAGGCACCCAATGCATAAGGGACACACAGGCTTGAGACACACAGGCTTGAGGTACACAGGCTTGAGGCACACAGGCTTGAGGCACACAGGCTTGAGGCACACAGGCTTGAGGCACACAGGCTTGAGGCACACAGGCTTGAGGCACACAGGCTTGAGGCACACAGGCTTGAGGCACACAGGCTTGAGGCACACAGGCTTGAGGCACACAGGCTTGAGGCATGAGTTGTATCTATGTACTTGTACATTTCACACTAACACAATAATTCACGTGCAGTATAACACCACACGCACGCACGCACGCACACACATAACAGCTATCATACAACTAGCACACGTGCACAAACTAATAAATGAGATGATTGGTCAGTATTTAATTTCCCCCCACACACATTTGGTTGTACTTTGCCCTACATGTATAAACATGTTATATCCGCCCCTCTTACAATTGTTTTCTACTTGGGTCATGTGTGAAATACTTGTTACATGTGTTAACTACATACATAAACAAGAGTTGTGGATTCCACTTTTGCTCCGATGATAACGTAGCAACAACGTGGTTTAAACGGAAACAAATATTTCTCAGATTATTTGGGGATGTAGTTTGGTAAATATCAAGATGGAGCGGAATCTAGTTTTTTTCCCTCGATCAACAAGTCTGTGGTTTTACCCGTTCACTGGAGGTCTATACATGCGTTCACAGATATTACGTCATACGTACATAATGCTGTGAGCAGAAAGCCATCAGAACTTTCACTTTCTTTCTCTAGTTTAAACACTAAAGATAGATCTACCAGTACCTTGTAGGTGACCCCATAGTCTATTAATATCACACAAGCCTATATAATCAACTATTAGCTTTTTTAATCATAATGCCCCACCCCCTTTATTGAAGTATACTAAAAATCCGTTCAACAAAAGTTAAAAATCAAGTCTCTAGTCTATAACTCTTACAAGTTAATTAGCTCTTGCCATTCCTTATTATAATAATAGTCCTGATTGTGAGGCTTCAATTCACGAAGGTGCCAAATGTATTTATGATTCTCATTATTGCTTCACACACTGTTTCGTCAACTATTGCTGACCGGTAAATTGTGAGGAAGTTATCAACATGACAGCACAGAGTATTTGTGTTGAATCGACCTTCATTATCTTTCAGATGTGTTGTGCATACGTACGTATGAATGTTTACAGTGATTCTATTGGGGATTCAATTCAGAACTGTATGGAAGAGATTTAGTAAACTAGACTGCCACACGGCATTGTACACTCTGTGTTTCTGGGGCAAGACAATTTGTCTGTTTAATAATTAAAAAAAACTCGTTAATATCTCAGTTTCCTGGAAACTTTTTCAAAGTGCCGTAAACATTGATTGCATAACGTATTTACGTATTTTTTTCCTACACCTGTTTGTGCTTTCATGCTTGCAAGTAATTGAATTACACATTTAAAGACCCCTTACCAGCCACCACTGAGGCATATCGTCGTGTTCCTGTATGTCTACCACCTCCACGGTCTCCCCCTCGGTGATCGAGAGCTCATCCTCGTCGTCAGCTTCGTAGTTGTACATGACGGTGGCAAAGATTCTCACTTTAGACTCCTCCTCCAACACCTTCGGTGTCATGTCCACGTAAGAATCGTAAATTTCGTCGACGTCTTCGTCGTCTTGCTGGTATTGTTCTTGTTTATTCGTCACCAAGCTAATTGCAGGGGTTGTCGCCTTGGTAGGAGTGGGTTTTAATTGCGACTCCACCTCCTGCTGGCTTCGCCATCGTCCCGAATTCGTTGGCTTGGGCGCGGTCTTGAGAAGTACTGCCGGTTGTGGTTCGTTGATAGTCGTGAACATCTTTGTGAGTTTGCTCACGGAGTCGTTGTTATTGGTGCTCGAGTTCACCCGAGGCCTACGCTGCTCAGGCTCCGCCTTCTTATCGCGCTGCTCTTCAAACATTGACCTAGGAAAAGTTGAAGAGAATCTACCAACAGTTTTCTCTTTGGTTTCTTTGATAGGATCTTTCTTCTCTTCAAATATATTCCTAGACGACAGCCGCCCTAAGGTGGTAGCAGTGTCCTTGGTGTCTTTTACGGAAGCACTTTTGTAACTTTGGCTTGCATCTTGGTCCTCGTTTTCTTTGACGCTGAATAGTCGACGACTTTTCAAGGCATTAGATGTGTTCTTGTCTGCTGTCAAGGGAGGTTTTGTTTTCTCAGCTACAGGAGGAGGAGCTTGCTTTATTCTTTCAGCGATGGAGCTAACTGATGAAAGTTTGTCTCTCTCTGGCACATTTATGGTCACTCTTGTACCTGCCTCGGAAGCAATCGATTCCGACGTAGTCTGCCGTTTAAATTTCCCAACCTCAGTCAACACTTGATTCTCGTAGTTTGGTCTTGTTTCTTTTGGCAGACTTTCTTGGTTTTCGTAGCTGATGCGTGGGCTTTCCATTGGTCTGCTTTCTGTGGCCACCTTTTGAAACCTTGATGCAGTTACACTTGATGCTGGATTAAAAGTTGTCTTTTTCTCTGATATCTTTTCACATTTTCCGAGCACTCCTTTTTTCCCAGACGATGGGTTGTCCCTGGCAATTGTGTTCCAAATTTCAACCGCTTTGGGTCGACCAGACGGGTGATTACTGAGGCAGGATTTGGCGAGAGTTTTGAGAGAGTTGGAATCTGATATCACACTTGTAAACTCCTCCCTTCGATCCCATTCCGATACCGGAATGAGCTTGTCTTGGAGGTTTGGATCCAGCATGGTGGCTTCCGTCGGCAACGGCCACTGACTAGACAACAGGTGGAGGATGAGTACTCCGTAAGAGAACACGTTACTACTCGCGTCAAACTTTGGATTATTGACGAGAACTTCTGGTGCCATGTAGCACAAGGTTCCCGGAACCTTAGACAGCCTGGAAGCCTTTGAGATGGTCATTTCGGTTATTTTGGCAATTCCGAGGTCGGAAAGTTTTGCCCGGTAGCTGTCAGCCAGTAAGATGTTATTAGCATTGAAGTCCCGATGAACTATCGGCTTGACTCGTTCGTGCAGGTATCTCAGTGCTAGGGAGATATCGGAGAGGATCCTGTTGCACAAGTGGCTTTGGGTGAGTGAGTTTTGGTCCAATGCCTCCCCAAGTGTCAGTGGCAGGTGTTCCACCACGACCAGCGGTGCGTTGCTAGGCGTGATGTACACACCCAGAAATTGCACAATGTTCGGGTGAGCCAACTGAGCGAGGGTGCGACATTCCTCGGCAAACCTCATGGAGAATTTCCTCGGGTCTCGCTGATAAAGTGAGGGAAATATTTCTTTGCCCGCGCACTTCAGCCCCCTGAGGGTCAGTGCGGTGGTTGTGGCATACGGGCTTCTTTCAAGCTCTTCTCCACTTTCTTCGCATGGGAGGATATGGCCTTGGAGGCCTTCACGAATATTCTGGAGATAGCTAGCGTCCATGGTGGTAGTGCTTGTTGCTGATGTGTAACAGCTACGAAACTTCTAGGCAGAGACAAACTTTCTAGAAGAGCTCTCTAATACAACAGAACACTCAGCCTGAGAGCTCTGCTTCCAAACTCGAAGAAAAAGCACTCTTAAGTTGAGATCAGCAACACTTCAATCCAAGATCTAAAAGCCTATTAGAGATACTGTTTGTAGGGTAGCACTCAGAGAAAGTTTCCAAAAGAACTTCAGAAGTTCTTGAAGTGGTTTCCAGTGCACACTTCAATGTCCAGCTGTGCAGTTAACTGACTCGTTATCAGTACCTCTGCTTATACTGCTCTACAAAGGCAAGACTCTAATACTTCACTTTCAAGATAAGCCTCGTCTATAAGTTGGAATAATCCTCGATATCTTTGGAACTAATCAGTACCTACAAAGTTTAATAATAACCTTGTCTCTTTTTGGGAGGGTTATGAGAAATGACAAACAGATCTACTAAGACTTCAGCTCAGCTGTTGCCAGATGCTGCAGAGGAATAGAAGACCTACACAAAAGTAAAGAGTTCCTTTCAAAATGAGTCCATTATGAACATTCTTAGCTTTACCTTGGATATTGAAAGATGCACACAGCCTGCGCTTGTGTTTACTTTCTCTATTACTTTGCCGGCTGGAAAATTTGTTTTTGGTCAGACTAAATTAGCTTAAGTATGATTTGTGAAATACCAAAATCTGCTGCGTGCTTGTTATTAATCTGTGTGGGCGTGCAGGCGTTGTTGATGTAGTCATCGTGTGTGTGTGTGTGTGTGTGTGTGTGTTTGGTTCCTGTTTAATGGTGGCTGTCTAATGGCAGCTAGTTCTTTGATCATGTTGAGAAACAGTCACTTTTCAATTACATTGTCTTTGCACCGTTATTTTGGCTCCAAACTGCCGGGAAATATTAAGTCTTTAATGAAACGTAAGTCTTTTTATGAATAACTGCCAAACTAATGCACGGACATGCCCATAATTTGATGTAGCTGATAAGATTGTTGAAAGGGTGGTAGCAAAACAACACTTGGTGTTTTTTTTTTAAGAATTTCTTTTTCTAATTTCCTCGTCAAAATGAAAGTGATTTAATTTCCTGCTTTCCAATGTCAACCCACACATTTCAGGTGCGGTAATTACCGTGTGTGTGTGTGTGTGCGTGTGTGTGTGTATGTATGGTTAGGTAAGGTAATATGAAGGTGATATCATCGATTGTGTTTGTCCCTGAGTGCACATTATTTCATCCACTTTCTGATAAACAGCAACGTCTCTAAGAAGTACAAACATTACACACTATACAGAGAGGAAACTAAAAACGAGAGGTTATAATGTCCTAACTTTTGAATGCATCACAATTCATACATGTTACAGTGCTTAGAGTGGGGGAAGGGGGAGGGGCACAGGAGGGGGAGGGGCATAGGAGGGCGACACTTTATTTGAATTTTCCTTCCAATATAATTCCATTCACTCATTATTCTCTCTATAATTTATCTGACCCCGCCACTTTCTGTGTGTTTCTAGCACAACGACAGACGGAGGGAGCTAGATGGGCGTGTCTCACAGACTGGGGCTCTGAACAGGAAAGAGGAAGACGTGTCAACGCCCCTCCACTTGCACCACCTATTCCTGCACGTCAACAAAGTAAGCTACGAGACATGCATATGTACATACATGCATACATACACGCATACATACATACATACATACACACATATATACACACATACATACACACATACACACTCATACATACATACACACTCATACATACATACACACATATATACACACATACACACTCATACATACATACATACACATACATACACACATACATACACGCATATATACACACATACACATACATACATACATACACACATATATACATACGTATATACACATATACATACATACATACATATATACATACATATATACATACATACATACACACACACATACATACGCACGCGTACATATAAGCACAAGGTAAATTGGCAATACTCGATGAAGGAAATGTTTATTGGCTTGTCCCTGTCTCTCCTCCCTCTCTCCCTCCCTCCCTCTCTCCCTCCCTCCCTCTCTCCCTGGTGTAGGTTGATCTCGATCCTCCTGAAGATTGCGAGGTATTTTTCTTTCTGTACAACTTTGAAGAGTCGCGTCAAGTGAGCGAACGGTTCATGAGGCACGTGGCGGGAGTACCTCCCAAGGGCAAGAAAGCCACACAATTCCCTGACGACAAGAGTACGGCTTTATTCACCGTAAGTTACAGTACCCCTGGATTATTCAGAGTATTAATCTCTGGCCATAAAGAACAGTGTATTATTGTAGTCCTTGTCAACCTGGTACGGTTTGAAAGCTGAGGAGCTAATTTATTGATAAATAATAAAAAATAAAAAATTCATTTCAATATTACTTTAACTTCAATATAAGCTACATTGTGCAAGTACATAAGTAAATAAATAAATAAATAAATAATTAAATAAATAAATAATATCATCAATAATAGTAATAATAGTAAAATAGTCAAACATAATAAATAATAATTACCTTTTTGTAGTTATTAATTTCAAGGTTTAGGATAGTTCAGTCTTCTTCTGGGGAAAGCTCGGTAAATTGTCCACTAACCAATCCACTTCAGTGAGTAGGGGACTTTAATGCATCACTTCATTCTTATGCCTTCGGTATTTGTTTTGTTGTTTCATTGACTGTTGTTGTTGTTTCATTGACTGTTGAAGAAGTAGTCTCTCGTCTTCCTCATGTCACACTGTACTCGTCTCTTGTTTCTGTCTCCATGTGTGTATGTATGTATGTATGTATGTATGTATGTATTAATCTCTGGCCATAAAGAACAGTGTATTAGTGTATGTTTATTGTAGTCCTTGTCAACCTGGTACTTATGTGTGCTACATGTAATGTGCATGTTGCATGTAACTCGTACCATGGTACGTTCAAACTGTCCAATCAGATTGCTCTATTCGCAATAAATATATTTCATACCCGCCTCCTAGGAGGGGAATAAGTGAATCATCCAATCAAAATTGTTATGTGTTTCCTATAGCCTAGAGCCGGTACAAGTCGGTTGCACCCTCCACGTGTGGTTGGTATGGGATTTATGCTATCCTTGGGCCTTCGGAGCTCATTGTGTAAATTCCATACCAACCTCCACATCGTTGTGTAATGTACATGTATGCATGATTTGTGTATGTATGTGTGTGCATGATTTGTGTATGTATGTGTGTGCATGATTTGTGTATGTATGTGTGTGCATGATTTGTGTGTATGTGTGTGTATGTATGTGTGTGCATGATTTGTGTATGTATGTGTGTGCATGATTTGTGTATGTATGTGTGTGCATGATTTGTGTGTATGTGTGTGTATGTATGTGTGTGCATGATTTGTGTATGTATGTGTGTGAATGATTTGTGTATGTATGTGTGTGCATGATTTGTGTGTATGTGTGTGTATGCATGATTTGTGTATGTATGTGTGTGCATGATTTGTGTATGTATGTGTGTGCATGATTTGTGTATGTATGTGTGTGTGCATGATTTGTGTATGTATGTGTGTGTGCATGATTTGTGTGTATGTGTGTGTGTGTTGCATGTATGTACATTAAAGCTCACTCTGGATGATGTTGGAGCATCTGGTGTCAGAAGGAATAGTCTCCTAGTCTAAGAAATTTAAGTGTGTTGCTTTGTATGTGTGTGTGTGTGTGTGTGTGTGTGTTGTGCGTGTGCAGCGTTCTCAGTAATAACAGCACACACTCACATGCTCAAGTGTGGCGAGTGACTGTGTTTGTGTGTTGGTACAAAGTTTGTTTTTAGTTTTGGAGTGTGATAATCTTTTTCCCCATATTTCTTCTAGTGATAAAGTACATATAATTGTATTACACCAACTATACATGTGTTGTCTGTTCCACTAACCCCCCTCTTATCTGGGCACTTTGGGACCTCCAGGTGTTCAGATCTCAGGCTTACAGGTTGTTCAGGGAAAACTTAAGCATGTGATGTGTGAGGATTGTACGAGGATTAGTTTTAGGATGTTAAATAATATATTAAATAATGATGAGATACACAGCCAGTAAAGAAGGGTGTGGCACATGTTTAAGGGTTATGGATATATTACAGTATGTGAGTAATTTTGGGCAGTTTTAATGTAATTGTTTCACATTTCATAACTTATTTCTTTCCAGCACTTAGTAAGGGACATATCACTCACTAGCTTGTCAAAGTCATTGGGAAACTTTAACTCATTTCCCAATATTGTAGTTTGGTAAAGTATTCCTGCAGCTAAAAGATGTTCCTGGTGCCTGAGACATTTGTACACAACATTACAAGTACATGCATGCATGCATTATCTATTGTTTTTTCAAAGGAATCAAATAGCAGTTTTTGATATACCGTGTATGTATATTTAAACCCGTGCTGCATGGTCAATTTGTTATCCTCTGTTTTAGGCAGTGATATGCAACTCTTAAGGCAATCCTCAGGCATTTGTAGCAACTAAAATGAGAACTGTGAGGAGTTGTTTACAATAATATTTAGAGCATGGCTACTGTAGTTTTTGTATTGTGACAGAGGAGTTTTAAACTGTTTAGGTCTTTCAAAGAGGGACACTATTAACTTACTTAGTGTCCCTCCGATTGCACTTAGTGTCCCGTTGTTAAGAGCAGTCGCTACATTCTAAATAAGTTAGGCACTGCAGCTGTTGTGAACTACCATGTTTAGGGTCCTTCAGGGCCTAAGTAGTGCCCTCGCTGCGCTCGGGGATGCTACAACTAGAACCTTCAAGACCCTAAGTTCCCTCTGAGACAGCGCCTAACTATTATTTGGAATGCTACAAAGTCCCTTATTTGCAAAAAAAACAACAACTATTTTTTTCAGTTATATATATCTTTGTGGAAAGAGAAATGTATTGTGATTTCAATATACACTTTCTTATAAGATCAAATTTTCATTCCAAAGTTGTACAATTTGGGTCTCAAAATCTCGTACCATATTACTTTCCCTTTGATTCTACGTGTAAATCATTTTAACAATATCAAATAACAATTAGAAACCATTATTTCGAGATCCCATTCCTTGATCCCTATTCCATAACAACTATTTTGGTTTTCCCATTCCAGGATCTTGGTTCCAAGGATCTGGAGACATCTGGCATGTACCTGGTGTGTCAGTTGATCCGCAGAGGCAAGATGTTGCTGGACGACAAGAAGAACGTGGCTCAGAACCCGTACCGGCGTCCCTACGCTGGAGGGGCCTTGGAAGTGTCCTCCATTCTCAAAGCCAACGAGGAGAGAGACAAGATGGTGCATGATGATGACCTCCGCAGCGCTCTTTACAACATGCCTCTGTATCTGTGGTAAGTAGTGAGGATTCACCTTTGTGATGATCTTTTACCGTATTATGTGGGTAAGGGGAACTTTATGTTGGTGTTGTTTGAAGGGAAACTGCAAAAAAAAACAAAAAAACAAAAAAGAACTGTTAGTTATTGTAGTTTTAATCTTAAACATGGTCTCCCATCATCTCACTTTTCTTTTCATATACAGTTTAGTTGTAATGAAACAATCGTTCACTCTTACTGAAGAAATCCAACAACAACTACGACAACAACACGAGGCAAACAAACAACAACTACGACAACAACACGAGGCAAACAAACAACAACTACGACAACAACACGATACAAACAATATTTTGTTTCTATGTTTATTCTTCGTTTGATACTCAAACTATTTGACTATATGCACAGACTTGCTGTGGATGAAGGCAAACAGCAGATACAATGCATTATGGATGTATGCACTACGAAATTAATAGAACCACATTCTGGTAAATGGTTCCGATTTAGCCTGTTTGTACCATCTCGTTAAAACTTCTGAAACACCCTTTTCAGAAACCAGAAGCTTTAGGCTATTAGGCTTTAATGTAAGTAAATATAAATATACATACGTTCACTGTGTATACAATATAAGTTATGTAAAAATAACATTGTAAGGTTACAAAACTTTAGCAAATAGGTTACTTACAATATCTACTTTGCTATGTAATCATTCATGCCCCAAACATTGTGAAACACTTAATTGATTTTTTCCATTAAACTAATGCTACAGTCTGCCGACCACAACGTTTAACAGTACCAACCAATTACACAATGTTAGTGATCGTTTACAGTTACAATACCAATCATCCACCCACCCACTCACTCGCGTACGCACACAGATACATACTATTTTTAATTGTTGAATCATATCGTGCAGTATTTGGTCTTGCTAACACATACACACACTCAGGCCTGCAGTCATGCAGGGAACCGTACATATGTTGTATGTGCGTAATGAAGAGTTGCCTAACGTGTTGACCAGATCCACCATGGAGTACATACTCTAGGGCTAGGGCTAGGGCTAGGGCTAGTAAAAAAAAAAAAAAAAAAAAAAAAAATTAGATGTGTACAAATCCTCGGATTAACATTAGTGGAATAAAAGTAGATAACAACATACATACTAGATTGAAACTTTCTCACCTAAAGGGGTCTGGAAAAAAGCAAAGGAAAAATGAAAAAGTTTCAATCTAGTTTTTTAAAGGTCAGAACTTGAAGGTAAGATGTGTTTGTATGTGTGTGTGTGTGTTGAAGTCTAAATTCTAATTGAAGAGCTTTGTTGGTATTCGTGTGTGTGTATGTGTGTGTGTGTGTGTGTGTTTTCTAGTAGCAGTGCCAGTCATGAGAATGACTTCTCCACTCTACACACTTTCATAATCAAGAAGTACGCGGGTAAGCCGGGACAGAAGTTGGGCTGTGCCATCTCCCTCGTGCTCAAGTGAGTTCTTATGTGTTGTGTTGTTGTTATGTGTGTGCTAATTTGTTGTTTGTTTTATTTGTAGTCCAAAAAATACATTTTTATACATTTACATATCATTCGTTCCTTTGTATTGTACTGATTTTGCCGCTGTGTTTAATTTTGTTTTTTAGAATTAGTAGCATATCTTTGGTAATGGTTAGCTCTCTTTGAATATTATCGTGCTACCACCACAAGCTCGGGTCTCTTAGCCACTTTACCCAGCACCTTTAAATGTCTAGAGTTGTCTGTCTCTCACTTTCACACATAACACGCACACACACACACACACACACACACACACACACACAGTGTTTTAGAAGTTTGAGTTTTCCGTACCTTGTATATTATAAATAATTTACATGTACTATACAATATACCACACCTTAACAAGCAAGTACAAATGCACACACACACACAAAAACAAACAAACAAAAACAACAACAAAAAAACAACAACAAAAAAACAAAAAACAAACAAACCACATACATGTATGTACACATTCTATATCTGTCAGTACTTGTGTTCGTTTTAGTTTGTTGCTTTTTTAATTTTTTTTATTTGCATCGTTGTTCTCTTGATTCTTACTTGTACAGAGGTTTCCATGGTGACCTTAACGAGGTGAAGAAGTCGAACCCGAGTGTGTTCGGCAGTCCGGTGGAGGTTGTCCACAAGTTGGGGTTTCCGGATGTCATACTGCCGGGAGACGTCAGGAACGACATCTACGTCACTCTGGAAGGGGGCAGCTTCGAGAAAGGGACCAAAAGGTCCGAGAGGAATGTGGAGGTGGCGGTGGAAGTTATTGACGGAGCCAAGCAAGTCATTCCTGTGAGTGGGTGTGGCAGGGGGTGGGGCCGGGAGTGCAATAGATACGGGAGGGATGGGGGATTATAGTTTAATGCAAGAGGACTTCGGCAAGAAGTCGAAACGTCGGGTTAAGTTTAACAATATTGGCTATTAGAACGATTAGTCTAGTGTGCAAGAGACTTTGACAGAGTTTCAAAACATATGCCATACTATGTAGACTGATTTAATGTGTGGACCAATGCCCCTGTCTTTAAAAGCAGCCATTATTTGCTTTAAAATTTTCACATATGAAATGCATATGTAGGTATGTATGTACTGTACATGTACTGTATGTATGTATGTACTGTACATGTACCAGGGTTTCATTTAGGGGGGGCGAAAGGGGGCATTTGCCCCCCCTTGGGTTCTAAATGCCCCCCCTTGGATTCTAAGTGCCCCCCACCCTTTTGAAAGAACCGATATTTATTAAGAGAAAAATGTAAACCAAATTAATAATAAACAATATTCACACAGCAATTCGTCTAGGTTTTTTGTTCCATACTGTAATAATGTCATTTAATTGTGTAGATGAGAGCGTCTCGGGTGTCTCCATGGCTATTTTCATCAAATAGGATAATTGTGATTGCCCAATTCGATTTCGAATTCGTGTTTTAATTAGTTTCATTTTGGAGAAGCTCCTTTCCACTGAAGCAGTGCTGACAGGGATAGATAGACATATGTTTGCCAGGGTGCTAATGTTTGGAAAAATTTCACTAAGCATATCACTTGTGGTGAGCTCTTTCAACTGCAAGTGCAGGTTACGTTTCGGCTTCTTCAATAAGTAGCTTCGAAATGTTTTCCACTCCTCTCGGGTTTCGCGGGAAATAAGAGCTTCTTTGGTGTATTCATCTCCACCAGCAGTCTTAGCAGGCAGCTCTGCACCATAGTGAGCTAATAGTACATCTATTAAGTCCTCACCGTATGTATGGAAGTCAGAAGAGTCAGCAGCTGGCACTTTCTTCGGATCAAAGATGCCAAATGAGGAGACAATATCTTGTGAAATAAATCTGCTGGATATGTTTGCCTTCAGCATCCTGATAAACGGTTCAGCCACTTGTCCTTGAAATGTAGCAATGCTTTCCGTGGTTAACATGATGTCAGTGACTTCTTCGATCTCATTCTTTGCATCCATCAGTTCTAATACCCAGTTAGCAGCAGGTAACATGGCATCATCAAGTGTATTGAGAGTGGCATCAACAAGAGGGGTGATAGCTGTCAAGTCTATTCTCTCAGTCTGGAGAGCTCTGCTCAACTTCGCCACTTGTGGCAGAACATAATCAAGGAGGTATATGGCCACTAAAGTAGAGGGCCTACATAAGGCTTTACTGATACCTAGAGCTTCAGGTGCATGTGTCTGCTCATAGATATTGTTTAGAGCAGTCACAATTGCACTGTAGCTAGCTTTGACTGCCTTCACACAGCGTTCATGGGACAGCCAGCGAGTATCTGATGGTTTCACAACTTTCAGCTCAGGTAAGTCAAGCACCTGCTGTACTGCTTTGAGACTCTCAGCTCGCTTAGGAGAATAGTGGAAAATTTCCAGAGGGTGGTGAGTGTGATGTACACATGTTTTATCCCACTGGTAGCATTAGCTGCTTGAACGCATGCTAGCTGTAGCAAATGGCAATGGCAGTGTACGAAAAGTGCATGAGGTGAAATTTTCTTCAGGAGACTCTGCACACCATTGTGTTTCCCAGAGAAAGTAGCTGCTCCATCGAATCCCATACCCACCAGCTTGCTAATCTGTATGTTTTTATCTTTCATGAATTCAACAAGGGCAGAATAAATAGTCTTTGCATCAGTAGCTTTCAATGGAACGATATCCAAGAAGTGCTCAACAGGTTGACCGTCCATGTTCACCCAGCGGAAGAAAATTGAAAGCTCTTCTGTGGTCGTCACATCAGTGCACTCATCTGCCATTATGCTGAAATGGGAAGCTTGGCGAAGCCGTTTCAGTAAACATTCTTCAGCCCATAAGCCAACTGCCTCAACGAATTCAACAACAGCAACTTTAGATGTGTAGGTTGCATTTAATCTAGCTCTTTCAAGGAACCCCTTTAAATCTTCTGCACCACAACTTACGATTAGATCAATAAGTTCATCAAAATTTGTTGTGTGGGGAATGTGGCGACGAGCTAGAAAATGGGTGCAACGAATTAGAGCTTTAATGGCCATTCTGTTCTTTAACTTTTCCTCATCATTAATTTGTTGGAGTTGCTGAATGACTGACCCTTCTTGTAGTGCTGTAGCTGCAGCCATCTCTGCTTCACATGATAGGAGGTGAATATCACTCTTTGCATGAATTTTCATCTTCTCTATTGCCTTCTTCCAGTTCGTGAAAGGTTTTGAGATCCATGTTCCTCCTGTTCTTTGAAGAGAAATTCCTCTCTTCCTGCAAACCTTACAAAAAGCTCCTTGGAATTTTTTATCAAACATCAGCCAATTGAAGCTCTCTTCCCATTTTTTGTTGTATTTTCGACTGCTTGCAGTGATTTTCTTGCTTTTCTCATGTGTAGTTAATCTTTCCTTTGCATGCTTCTCATGGACAATTAATCTTTTCTTGGCAGGACTTGGCTCCAAAAACTCAGTATCAGATTGATTGCTGTCAATTTTATCTTCTGTGTCACTGCTACTTGAGTGGCCAGGTGACTTTGAAGAGCTTGCACCACAGAAGAAAGAGCGAATATCCATTTGAGACTATCTAAGCTGTCAGGGACTACGAGTGCTTAGAGTTCTGGTTCTGGAAGTTGTAGAATCTGTATAGATCAAAACTCAACAACTGCTACGGTGAGCTGAGGGCTGGCCTTTTTATAGCCAGCCAGCAACCGTAAGTGTGAATCAACGTGTGATAAACCTAAGGGGAGGTGAGAGTCAGAGTTGAATAGTGTGTGAAAAGCATCTAAATAGTGAATGTCACAGTTGACTGAAAATTGCTAGACGGTGGAGGTGAAATGAGTAGCTGAATTAACTTGTCAGGATCTGACATACGCAGACCTCATTAGATAAGATTATGTTTTTTTAATGTAGGACATAGGCCTTCCAATAATTCTATTTCACTCCCATGGTGACCAGTGCCGCCCGCCCCCCCTTACATTTTCAAAACTCTATTTTGCCCCCCCTTGCAAGAATGTCTGGATGAAACACTGACTGTGCACACACATAGTGCTAGCACTGTGCATGCACGTAGTACTATTACTGTGCACGCACAGTGCTAACACTCTGCACACACGTAATACTATGCACGCACATAGTACTAATACTGTGCACACACATAGTGCTAGCACTGTGCATGCACGTAGTACTATTACTGTGCACGCACAGTGCTAACACTCTGCACACACGTAATACTATGCACGCACATAGTACTAATACTGTGCACACACATAGTGCTAGCACTGTGCACACACATAGTACTAACACTGTGCATGCACGTAGTACTATTAAGTGCTAACACTCTGCACACACGTAATACTATGCACTCACATAGTACTAATACTATGCACACACATAGTGCTAGCACTGTGCATGCACATAGTACTATTCCTGTGCACGCAGTGCTAACACTGCACGAACATAGTGCTAACACTGCACGCACATAGTGCTAACACTGCACGCACATAGTGCTAACACCAAACACTGTGCACGCACTAGTACTATTACTGTGCACGCATAGTGCTAACACCAAACACTGTGCACACACTAATACTATTACTGTGCACGCACATAGTGCTGACACTAAACACTGTGCACACACTAGTACTATTACTGTGCACGCACATAGTGCTGACACTAAACACTGTGCACACACTAGTACTATTACTGTGCACGCATAGTGCTAACACCAAACACTGTGCACACACTAGTACTATTACTGTGCACGCACATAGTACTAACACTGCACGCACATAGTGCTATTACTGTGCACACACATAGTATTAACACTGTGCACGCACATAGTGCAAACAACAAACACTGTGCACGCACACAGTACTAACACCATGCATGCACATAGTGATTACACCGTACTAGAGTCATTATTATTAGTGTTATCAAGTACTAGAGTCATCCTTATTAGTGTTATCAAGTACTAGAGTCATTCTTATTAGTGTTATCAAGTACTAGAGTCATTCTTATTAGTGTTATCAAGTACTAGAGTCATCCTTATTAGTGTTATCAAGTACTAGTCATTCTTATTAGTGTTATCAAGTACTAGAGTCATCCTTATTAGTGTTATCAAGTACTAGATCAAGTACTAGAGTCATTCTTATTAGTGTTATCAAGTACTAGAGTCATTCTTATTAGTGTTATCAAGTACTAGAGTCATCCTTATTAGTGTTATCAAGTATTAGATTTATTCGTATTAGTGTCAGCGACATACTAGTGTCTGTCAGTTGTAGTATGTTCGATTAAGTTAGTGTTTGCAAGTGTCAGTTTGATTGTAGTAGCTGTTGTTGTAAGGAAAATACGATACCCGATGAAATAATTTACTAATCAGGTGATCTTTGGAGGTATGGGCCAAGTCCTTGAGGCCAAATTATTTCTTCACTGGTGGGCGTGTCTCATGATGTCACTTCCAGTTTCAATTCCTGTCGCAAAAATTTGTCTTTCGAGGCTATCTGAGGCTTGTGGGTTTTTATTAGTGTGTACACGTACTAGAGTCATTCTTTTTAATGCCCGCATGTACTAAAGTTATTCTTTTTAATGCCCGCATGTACTAAAGTTATTCTTTTTAATGCCCGCATGTACTAGAGTCATTCTTATTAGTGCCCACATGTACTAGAGTCATTCTTATTCGTGTCAGCACGTACTAGAGTCATTTTTATTAGTGTTCGCACGTAATAGTTTTATTTATCTTGGTAATGTCTGTTTTTACTATTGTCCACAAGAGTATTTTTTTAGTGGTTTTAGCTGAGTTGGGATAATTATATTGCGTATTCAATGTAAATAGATAGATTTTGATAACACTGAACATAAGAACAAAGTAAAGATGTTTATTACTTGTATAGATGATACATAATTTAAAAGAGATGACTAAAAATAAAAAAATAATAATTAATAATTGATGTCTGTACTTCTAATTATTTTAGAAGGGCGTGACGAAACTGGTGATGGTGAAGGAGTTGGTGACTGAATGTGTGGTGTCAGTGTCTGAATGAGGTACATACAAAAGTGTTTCTAGCCTCCTAGTGTGAGTTCTAGAGCACGCCAGAGCTTACAAGCTAACTGGTGTCTATCCATTTCTGCCATAAAAAAATTTTCGAAAAAAATCGACCCATAAGGCTTTACCCGGTGATACTGAAAAAAATTGTTTGCCGCGTTTAGGCGGATTTTCCCAAATCCGGTCACATATCGTACCCACGTCGCACTTCCCTTTTGATGTGCTATTGGAGAACATTGACAGAAGGTTTAACAGTAATGCTGTGAAAATCTTGACAGCAATGTCAGTGTTCAACCCTTCTCTGCTTCCAGCAAAGGAAGACTTAAGTTCTTACGGAGTGGACAAGATAAGTTGCTTAGGAGACTTCTACGGTAAGCCAGCTGAAGTTGAGTTTGATGGAATAACTTATTCCTCAACACCTCTGCTAAACAAGGACAATTTAATATCAGAGTGGGCTATATTCAAGAGAGCATTGCTTCAAGAAAGAGATGAAATTATGAAGTCAAAATCACTGGAGAAAGCACCAGAGTTCCAAGAAGTATTAGAACTGAAACGTTCAGCTGCTTACACTGGAATTTTTTCAGAGACGTTTAAACTGATTGACATTATGCTTTCGATTCCTGTTGGTACAGCCACAGCTGAGAGATCTTTTAGTGAAATGAAACTCATAAAAACTAGATTACGAAGCCGGCTGACAGAACAGAACTTGGCACGGTTAATGAGAATTGCCATTGAAGGTCCTGAACTGAACGAAATAAACTTTAGTGAAATATTAGATATATTCAAACAAAGCAATCATAGAATCATACTTTAAGAGTGACTTTATTTAACGTGTCTTTGTTCTTATGGTATTGCTATTATGAAATTCAAATCTATTAAATAATTGAATGAGCAAAATCGTTGGGGGGGGGGGGAATTTTCTTTTGGGGGGGGATATCCCAGGTTTCCCCCCTCCCCCCTCTATGAAACCCTGCACAAGGCATTTATAGGTGGACTTGAGTATTACTCGCAAAAATGATTACATATTATAGCTGTTTTTTAGTTAGGGCACTTGTTGTAAACATGGTGTGGATCGACTTGAAAGGATAGTGAGCTACGTATAATGGAGGGTTCTCTTTGCGCAGCTACTATATTTTAATTTGAATAGGAGCTAGAGGTCAAAGGGCATGCCGGGGATTCTTCCATTTATACCCGGACCTCCGAAAGGAGTTCAGAATGTGGTATACGAGGCCACAGATTTCGTGTACGGAGAATAGCATTGAATTATAAAACCGACCTCTAAGTTTAACAGGTCACTTGAATCCATAATAATAAAATTAGCAGGTAAAGGACAATCACCCGTACTGATATGACAATTAGTAGGTGAATGACATTGCCAGCAAGATTAAGTTAAATCTTGCAGCTTAACTAAACTGGTCATTAGAATTTGGTAAATATACTGATGACTCATGTAGAGATCTGGCCAACAAATACACATCCATAAAGCCAGTAAGTAGTTTCTTACCCAGTAGGAGGAGCTCATGACAACAGAATGAGACGTGAAATTCGTTGCTTATTATCCATACTGAATTAAACCCCTACATCACAAATAGTAAATATTCAATAACTATTGGTGAGCTTAGCAAAAAAACAAAAACAAAACAAAACAAAACAACAACAACAAAAAAACAAAAAAAAACCTAGCTATATATAACTGAAGCACCTACTCATGAACCCTCAGCACTACTATGCACTAGCTAGTCTACAAAATCATTTCTCAGGCCACACGAATAATAATTCATTTGGCCATTCCTAGTCAAGTATCAATACTGCTCCAGCTATGAAACTGGTAGATGTAAATGTTATCTTCATAAGGAGTAGCTAAATATGCAGGAACACAACAAAGCCAACCAGAACCTCAGGTAAGCCTAATGGTTATCGGCACATATGCTTGAGGCTTGTGAGCAGACAAGAAATTAGTAAATTAACACTGGTGGACATTACAGATGAATGGAAGTGATAAAAGCATAAACCACTGCCTCAAATCTCTCTACACGAGGCTTAGGAAGTCTAACACAAGATTTTCAATAGAACACTCACAACACCACTGAACTGATACATGTGCCTTTACCATGTGACAACAGTCAATCCTGAACAGTATAATACCATGCAACTGATACATATGGTGCCATATGTAATAACCAAGTCAAGCCTTCACCTGTACCATATCTATAATGACTTACGTATATAATAAAACCAGCAACCTGTTTTGTTTTTTGTTTTTTCATTTTAAGGCCATATAAACACAATGTGTCTCCTGTTATTCCTCTCACCCTACATAATAGCAACTCAAAGGTTACACAGATGTGACGTAATTAGTTATGCACTGGTCATGATCATAAAATCTTCCAATCACCTCAAACATAACTACAAGAAACTAAAACAAAGGGACCACATACCTTCCCAATTGAGGCTTACGTCTTACTTATAGGGCTCACAAGTAGTCTCTAGCATGAGTGTGTGCACACACATACCCTATGCTACCTCCTCAGAAATAATGATAAACTCTATTTCCCAAAATCTGGTCCATCTTCCCAATGCACATGGTAGTACAGCTGGGAACTATACCGATATTATCATTGCTCTTTGACAAAAGCCCTATATCGTAGATACAATATTTCAATTGTAGTCACACGGTATTACCGGTTTCTCACCAAACGTTAGCACAGGTCACAAAATTAATGCCGGAGCATCATGGCAAGACTATTATGAGGTACAGCTGCCTTTGTTGCCTGTAAACGTGGCTATAACGTAAAGCTGTGCTATATACTGGAATGTAGTTAATACCGACTATTTTGTACAACACCACCGTACTATATATATTGAGTGCATGTAACCACTGAATTACCGACTGCTCGATTTCTGCGTGGCGCGCCTTTTAAATTCCGGATTTGGGCAGGTGTTTTTGTTCTAAATGGCGCGCAACAATAACCCCCCCCACTGCTTTAACCACACCCCTACTACCTCATACTTGTTATATACCATTTCAATATTTTTCCTATAGGTCAACTACATTATCGCAATTTCCAATATAGTTGATGAGAAACAAGAAATGTGGTTTCAATTCACACTATAATTTAGTACACTACCAGGCCAGCTATAAAACGTGGTCCATTGCACAAATGAAGACATGCATCTAAAGGAAGGTGAGTGGCTACAACTTGTGAAGAATAAAAGTGATCTATATCAAAAATTGTAAGACTATTCCTAAAGAATATTTCAAAGTTATGTAATACACAATCACAAAATTAAAAAAAAAATCGGAAGTCTACACTACAATACAGGCTTCCATACTTACAGCAGCTTGCAAGTGGTTTTTTCCTTCATTTTTCTTCTTTTCTTAATACTTATAGCAGATACACGGTAGAATAAGACCATCTTGGTGTCTGGCAAAACTAAATAAAAATAGTTATTCTTATTACTAATGTTTAACTGGCTAGTCAATAATTCAGTCGCAATATGGAGTAAATCATCAGATATTTCTGTGATCTTAATTTTTTCAAAGCTTCTATTACAGTCTAAATTCTACCTGATCATTTAAACCTGGTTCTGTTAGAAATAATGCAAAACAAAATATTAAAGTTTACTTTAGCATCCTTAAGCTCTACTACACTCTTGAGTGGGATAGACTAGATAGGTTCCACTTAGTGTCCTAAATTACTATTTTTAAGAAACATTTCATGTTGTGTGTGTGTGGTCCTATAAAATGAGACCACACACACGATACACATAATTAAACGTAAGTGCAACTAGAAAACTAAACACTACTAATCTCTTAGCTACATCACCTAATCAAATAATAAAGAAAGCTCAGGGTACCAAATTTTACTATTATTAGCAAGAGCCAAAGTAACACTAATGCTCGTACAGTCACTAGTCTCACAAGAGCTAGTATGTAGGCAGTTTCAAACTCCCCCCCCCCCCCAAAAAAAACAACCTCTAACCTTCTTCTAGCGTTGCTATCGCAGTCTCTTTCATATATTCACCGGACACTAGCTAACTCCATCTAGAGCGCACACGGTAGCATGGCCAATTTCAGAAGGCGTGGACTGTTGCTATAGTTACAGTTACTTAAAAAAACAATCGGAAAGTTCACTGATCTTCGTAAGTGGGACGGTATTAAGCTCGTCAGTTATTTTAGGGGTGGGGGGGTGGGGGAAACTGTGAGACTGCAGATTGCCCTCTCTCAAGATTAAGCATCTTTAAAGTGTTCTGATAAACCTGTTAACATTCAGTTGTCTGTATAAATATTCATGCAAATGTTTCCTCTTGGGACTCATGGGCTGAGCTGCAAGTTCAGTGTAGGCAGACAATGATATCATCCACCTCGCTCTGTCAGCAGCTAAAGTCCCCTCCAGATTGAAACCTCCTGGCTTTCCAGATCCGATGGTAAATGACCGGATTGCATGACTTTAGTGCCATGGAGTGCTGGAAAACCTTTTGTATAGAATGATGCCACCTGTCCAGACACTCTTACAGGAGTCATGTCACCAGATATGCATGTTGTGTGGCTGCTTTTGCATAAGACAAGAAGTCCAGGGGGGTGGGGGGAGCATCAGGCAGATGTGTCTCTGGCAACTTATGTGGTACTAGCTACTTCCTTCAGAAACTCTCAGTGGCAGTTCAGCTGGGAATGCCACAGCCGCATTGGTTTGTGCCTATCTATCCTTGGATTTTTTAATAATTAAAAAATGGTTATTATTATTATTATTATTATTATTTATTATTGATAATTGTTACTCATGTTAGCTTCTTAAATAAAGTTACAAGTTTGTTCGATATCGTTTTTAGTGATTGATATATTGAAAGTTTTATAGCTCTACTGACCAGACTTCTGAGTTGGCTATTCTGCATGCCTCAAGTGATCGTGAGTTCAACTAAAACATTTGCTACTCACATGACAAGCAGTACTTTTAATTGCATTACCTAAGATGTTACTTTCAAAAAATGATGGATATGAAAGTCACCTTGAACACCATGTCACTTCTCCAAACTAAACTTATGCTATGATGCAAATTGTGCTGTATCCACAGTTACACCACACTAAAGGCTACATGCCCGAGTATGACTCCTAAAGAAGTAGGTTGGTCTTTGTATACTATAATATGTTATTAATAATGGATACATTCATGTGTGTTAGGTGTTTTTCAGAGTCAGGTCATTTTTTTCTTCTTGAATCACATGCCCAGTTATGAAACTCTTAGCCATTATAAGGCAGTATACAACAGTATATTTCAACAGGTTGTCCTGAGACAAACAGCAATAGCTATAACAAGCAAAAATTATTATTATTATTATGATATCTCATAATTATAATGACGATGATGATAATTAATAATTGTAACTTATTATAATAAAACTTTTAAATAAAATAAAAATAAAATAAAATAATAATAAAGAAATAAAATGAAGTCAGGTTGTGATGCCTCCATATACTGATACGGAGTTCCCTCGCTGAACCGCAATCGAGAGATGCTGCAGGAGACAGTCAGTTGAACGAGGTTCCCCTGTCTCCAGCCTGATCCGTCTACCCAGATCCCTTACCAAGGCCATCGACTTGGGGCCCAGCACTCCCATGGTCTCGATTGCAAGTGGAGAAAAGAAATGTCTGGGTGGAAGGCTACTATATTTATTTTATTTTCTCTCCTCTGCTGCGGCAGCCACTCTCCCTGGTGCTGGGATAGCATCAGTTCTATAGGATGGTGCGAAGGTGTCTGGGCAAGTCGCGTCCCATACCAGCAAACGACCTGATTTCCAAGGTGCCAGGGTCACACCATCTGGTCTCCTGCCATCTGACCTGACCAGGCGGCTCCAGTCAAGACGGGATCTTGGCTGATGACAGAGCCCGCTTCACGATGTCATTCAGTGCGGTATGATGTTGATGTCTTCCTTCACTTTAACTATTACTGAGCAGTGCTAACATTGGTGTGGTCCACATATTGAGGTCCCTAGACGAAGTCCCACTGTCACCCGCACTGTCTATTATTCATACATCTCATTCCAAGACATCAGCATTATAACTTAATAAATCTCTCACCTGCACGTATGTTACAACGGAATTTTAAATGAGTTGAGTTAGTGTTTCCAATAAAGTGGAGGAATCTAGGAGTTGAACTATTCTAAACCTATATGGTCCCTTCACTGGTCGCAGCGTAGGGTATGTTATTATTACTAGAATATCGCTGGGGCTGCACTTCAGTGCTCTTCTTTACATTTGATAAAGTTATAGCAACCGCCATAGCGTATCAAAGTCTCAGTATACAGTAGTAGAAATCAAATTAATGACATGAAACCAAATTGATGATTGTGAGTTCAAAAAGAAGTGTACAAATGAAGTGGGATATGATAGAATGCATGACAACAGGTGTAAATTAACAAGTTAAACTGGAATGTTCATGGCGTCTTTTCCAGTCATCTTGAGGGGAGGGGGGGGGAAGTTCATCCTTGGTCTGGAAGATCCGTTAGCAAGAGTGGCTTTTTATGGGCACATGTACATCTATATAGTTGAGCAGCAGTCTTCCTCCTCTGCTCTTCCTTCTCCAGCCCTCTCTTTGCCTCATTCTCCAGCCTTGCTGTTCACTTTCCCCTCTAGCTACTCCTGTCCTGTGCGGTCATATACCACATCTACTCTCTCTATTCAAATCGCGTCCTGTCCCTCCATCATCTTGGACCATGAGCTTGCCTTTGCACCAGCACACACACACACACACACACACACACAGACAAAATAAAAAGTATGTATATATCCTTTTGGTGGATCTTAAAAATTTGACATCACAATTATAAATACTCAGATATGTACTAGAACACCTGTTACACTAAAAATATCCATCTATTAATATTTAGAATAAAGGTGACCTTTGATCATTGAGACCACCTACCTTGGTGATGACATGAGATTGACAGTTCGATTGAAACCAAGCGAGGTTTTGGTTATTTAACAGGTGAGCACCGGTTGCGAGTGCTACAGCTTTTTTTTTTTTTTTACGTCTGCTACAGTTGATACACAATAACTCAGCAAATGCAATTAAGTGGACTGATAGGAACGGTTACAAAAAAAAATTGTAAAGATTGTCACATTAACCTAGAAAATAATATGCTAGATAAGGTGTAATTGTACAGACTCATTTCATGAGTACAACTGTGTTCGTTACCTTTACCACAACCATAGTCTTGCCTTAGTTGAAAAACAATAGAAATAATATTTCACTGCCCATGCAATGTGCTTAAAAGGACCTCTGCATGAGGTGGAATAGCTGTGGTGAAGAGTTGCCAATGATTGAGTACGTGTCACTATAATCGTCAATAGCAGTCTTAAATGAGTGTGAGACTCTCTGCATGTTGATTCCAAAATTACTGCTGCCTAACTCTCAGCTATTTGGCCCAGGCAGTAACAACAGACACAAAATTCAAATGAAAATAAGTCAGCCTGCTCATGAAATGTCTCATCACATCACACTTGCTCATGTAACAATTACTATATGTGTGTGTACTGTATGTCCGTAAGTTTGTGGATAATTTTTTTTTGCAAAACTTGAATTTTATGAATCAAATTCTTAAAATTTTGCCCTAATATGTATTCTTGAAAATAACCACTATGATTTTCCAAATTACTGTTTACTCGCAGTGCAGTGAGCCGAAAATGAGCGAAAATAAAGCCTGAGAATGAATTATCTTGCTACACCTGTGTATATTCTATGCTAGATAAATGTATATCTTAACTGCAAACCAAGCTTGTAAAGTTGGTAGTGTTAGTTCAAAAGGGGCTCTTCCACACTTTTAGCTAATGTTTAGTGGCTGCTAGTAACTAGTAAGATTGGCGACTGCTACTACCAGTGTATTTGAAGGTGATGAGCTTGTGCAATTCAGCGTGTGATATTGTGAAATGTCATGGGTCATAAACTTGAAAATACTATTGTGAAGATATCGAGCATGGAATATAATAATTATGGACAATTAAACGAATGCTATCATTTTACCCTGCTGCGCTAGTGTGCGGTAAAAATAAGTATATATGAATGTATGTATGTATGTATGCAGTGTGGACGATAACTATACATCAATGCTCAGACAAACGTCAGAACAATTTAATCTTGGTCTGATATTAAAAAATCTGGTATGACAAATGTTACTATATTTTCATTGCTTTACAGACTGTGGTAGAACATGTAGTACATATTGGTATTGCTTTATAAGCTTAAGTTAATTCATATTATTGATCAATCATATTTAAAGAATATTGATCATCATTTAATTATTGAGTCAATAGTTCTGTGAAAAAGTATATTGTCTCGTTCATGGCCTTAGCTTGTTGTGAGTGCAGTAGGTCACTGAGAGTTAATGCTGAAGTGTACTGTTGGGCTATGTTACCAAGTGTAGGATATTCAATTATTGAACATGGACACTGGATCTAACTATAATTTAGAACTGAGTTTGAATGAGGTGCATCAATGTAATGGGGAAAATGAATAAAGCAAAAAAAATCATAAACTAAAACTAGAAGCCAGAGCGCAAATTAAAAGGGACAAAAGAAAAGAAGAATGCCCAGTTAAAATAAAAAAATAATAAAAAATGGAGGAAAAAAAGTGTCCATGCCAAGATTGAACCATAGTTGTTAGCATTGAACTTTGAAGCAATGGCAAAGGAGGTAAAAACTGCAAACTGATATGCCAGAAAAGCACACCCTCAAAATGCATGATTATAACCAGATCTGATCTCTTTGGCCGGCTGAATAGCTGACCAGTTATTGTTTGGTTGGATATCAAGCACTCTTGGGCAGCAAATATCCAATGACCAACTGTAATAATCCACACTGAGTAAGTATAATGGCCTGTGAAATGCACACTTTTTGCCCAGTTTTCCCAAAAACCAATCATAATGTACCTTAGTTGGTAATCTGATAAAGCGACTTAAACTTCCTAGTACAACATCATGATACCTTCTTCAATCTTTGGAAGGCCACTGTCTTTGAGATCTGTTGTTGTGTGACAGAAAGACTGACAGACAGACAGACTAACAGACAAATTAAGTACTGCAACCCTACCATGCATGTGCGCCAAGGGTTAAAAACTAGATGGGACGAGCTGAGTGCTAGACCAGCTTAGTAAACATGGGCATATGGTTTCATACAGGATTTTTTTCTGGGGGGAGGGGAAGAGTTTAGAAAGGAGGGCCACACGTTTATTTGAACACACCCTCTTTTGCTGAAACCAGACCCATTTGATTAAAAATTGTCTCAGGTCTAGAATTAACTGAAGTAAACTTTTACCAATTATTAGATATATATAAACAACAAAATCACAGAATACCATTATAAATCAAAACCACAGAGGGGGGAGGGGGAGGGGGGGGGGGAGAGGGGGAAACTCAACCTAGGGAGAGATCCCAGGGCGCCCCTACCTCTGTATGAAGCCCTGATTATATGTACTTACGTATGGGTGTGGCTAATCCAATAAATATAAGTTGTACAATGGAGGAAGTGATACTTTTGTGCACCACATGAACACTATAGAACACATGCACACACACTTCATCACCTACAAGCTCAAACCACTCCTATCTTCTTACACCAAATCATTATTCACCTACGTGATACAGGAAGCCCATTACAGCACAAAATGGGTATACACGTTGACAGTATACTCATCACACATGTATGTGCAGATGTGTGTGTGTGCGTGTATATGTACACACAATTTCAAAATATATTCTGAATGTGTAAAGAAATTAGTGATAAAAGTCCAAATTTTTAAACTATAAGTTTCACTCTATATAACTTCAAGTGCACATAGTGTGCACTAAATGGAATTGAATAGCCAGTAGTGTATAATTACTTATAATCTATTGCAAATTACATCTTTACTAGAATGTATTGTACTAAATCATAATACTACAATAGGAATGAGTACCAACAGGTTGTGAATGCCAGTAGAGATTGACATGTTCAATTGGTTATATAGTACGCATCGCACCGACACACATGGATACAGTGCGTGGTATTATAAGATAAAAGTGGGCAGAGACAAGTATACTCAGGGTGTAATATGTATGCAGTCATAATGATTACAGGACTATAATATTAGCCAAATGACGGCGAGTTACTCGAGTCACATATCACAGGGGAGTCGGAACAGGTACGGCAATGGCCACACCTATATTTTAACACAAGGGGGCGTGTCAGCCATTTTTCACTCATAGCGAAACATGTCCCCAGCTACGTACCCCGCCATAATATGCGACCTCTTCGTTTAAGACTTATAGTGACTCGTAAGACATGGACAGCCACACTCCTTGTAATGGTGCCATGCTATTCCAGAATTGGTAATGGTCATCAAAAGTGCCTGAAAATACCCAGTTGCCTAGATAGGCATTAATGCTGGCAAAGTCGTACTTTATAAATGAGGACCTAGGACAAAGGTAAAAATTCGAGTCTGTCCCGCAGATTCTGGGACAGTTGGAGCCTATGAAATTTAGGCTCATCTACATTTTCTCACAAAGAAATAAAAGTTTTGAGTGTGCAAAGAAAAAAATAACAACTGGGAATCCACTGTCTTCAAACACTGACTTTATTATAACTCAGGTAACATTTTCTTAGCATCATTCATTCTTATAGGATAAAATTTGAGGACAAGAAACACGACTTAAACACAGTTTTATGATGTTTGCTGTGTAAATTAAAATAACACCTTTTAGTTACTACTGACAGCAAGTTCAGAGATTTACAGTGTATCTGGCAAAAGAGAATTCAGTTTTCAGGACACTACTTACCTAGACTTTGAAGCTCGCGTACATGACCATAGCGCAAGCTTCCACTCTAGTTCAGTCCTATAACACATTGGTATAACAGTCTGGCGGAGCTGAACCCTTTACCTGGCAAAAGATACATTGCGCACTGTTACACACTGAAAGTTACTATCCTCACCACCACATCAACCAAAAAAATAATAATACAAATGTTAAGTCACGCACTGATTCTGATTTTCAGTTAAAACACAACAAATCATTGTCACAATGGTATTCCAGAAAGCATTAATTAGAATGACACCATAGACAAAAGTTAACTCTAATGCTTAAGCTTTTACTGTAGCTGTGATTTATAATGGTAGCACCTTTGAGCACAGAGTTTGTTGATGAGTACTGAATAATTCACTGCCATGGCCAAAGAGATACATACAATTTGAAAAAAAAAAATCATAACAAATCAATTCCCCTCGTCCCCACCCACCCTGTTTTTTTTCTAAATTATTACATGCAAATTTCTAGCTGTGCAAGTAAGTACTTTCTTGTAGCAATCTGGTTGTAGCTAAAACTGGTATAGTGAATTTTCTGTAATTGAGAAGATTACTGTAGCAGTGATGATGCCGTTGCTGTAGCCATTGTATTGCTTAGAATTGAAAATCAATGAAATATTGGTGGCCTGCTTCAAACTTGGATGTTGATCTGTAATTTTTTTGCAGGACAAAATGAAACAGTAGATGGAATGTGACCTTATACCAAATGAAAAAAATAATCATGCCGTTGTTTACTTGCTCTTAGTAGTGAAGGTGAGCAATGTCATACTTTATAAATGAGGACCTAGGACTAAGGTAAAAATTCGAGTCTGTCCCGCAGATTCTGGGTGAGTTGGAGCCTATGTAGGCTGTTAACATTCCAACTCCAACATGCATCTACATCTTCTCACACAAGAACTAAAAAATTAGTTTTATGATGTTTGCTGTGTAGCTAAAATTAAAATGACACCTATAGCGACTACAGACAGCAAATTCAGAGATTTACAGTATATCTGGCAAAAGAGAATTCAGCTTTCAGGCCACGAAACTACTCACCTAGATTTGAAGCCCGTGTACACCATAGCGCAAGTTTCCACTCTAGTCCAGTCCATAACACATTGGTATAACAATCTGGCGGAGCCGAACCCTTTACCATCCCTGATCGTTTCCCCGCGGGTAGCATATCAGGATTGGTAAAAGGTCTTTCCCCTACTAATCATTACAGCATGCAACCTTTGACAATGATTAGGACGACCATTTCCAGTCTCTACTAATACTCTTATGGTAAAGGGTTTTTACTCTATTACTCTAATGGGTAAAGGGTTTTCGGGGTACGAAGTTACTGTGTGGTAGAAAATAAACCTTTAATAGATGAGAAGTAATCTGTTCAGTTAAACTTCATAGCTGGGTCACAAGTTTATCCTCTGGCTAACTCATTGGGAAAATTTCAAAAAAAAAAAAAAAAAAGGAATAGCTATAGCTAGCTATCAATGTGCAGGTCCTTTTTTATGTGATCAACCAAATTATTTATTATTGTTACAGTAATTACTAGGTATGTCAATTTTAATGAAGTTGAGTGCTCGGGACATACAGGCCCATCAATTCTTGCCCTTCTTATGGTACTAGACAGATGCGTGTCTCTGAACCATGTACTACTAGCCGTTTTTAGTTGTGCCAACTCACCCATTGCCTTTTAATTGACATTATTATTATTATATTATTATTATTATTATTATTATTATTATTATTACTATTATTGTTATAATGCTTATTATCTGTGTATCGAACTACATTCTGAGTTTTGATTTATATACTTGAAAAAATTTCTTGTTTAATTTATTTAATGCTGCATAAGCTGTGAAGCAATTAACCCTTTCACCGTTTTTTTATTTTTACAGGTATTATGACCAAGTAAACCCACGTTACAATTTGTTATATAACTTTCAAATATTTTCATAAACTCCCTAGCAACCATATATTTATAGAAAGCCACAGACCTAATGAGCATGTGTACGTGGTTTTGGTTGCCAAGCAACTAAGTGCCAAAGTTTGACACGTGGTTATACTGATGTTATTTGAATTTTTAAAACAAAACCTCCCCTTATTTTCCTCATATAGTATAAATTTAGTTACAAATCCTTGTATAAATGTTGATTCAAACTTCTCTGTGTCTGAGTTACTAGAAGGCAAAGTATCAGTACTCATACTGCTTGATTCTTCAGGCTTCATGAGGATGGAGCTACTGGTAAATTGAAGTATGTCAAACTGGCCTGGATCTAAGGTCAGTAAATATTTTTTTAGTGAACACTAGATCATTATTTAGCTAAAATGTATCTTAACTATTACCTGTATCTTCATCTGTGCTCCTCTCTTCAGTATCCTCTTTGTGATTTACCAAAACATCCAAATCTTCCAATTGCTGCACATCCATGGCTTCACCATCACTTTCTACTGCACTATCCCTAACTGACAATTGCTGCACACAACTTGAAAGGTAGTTCGCTATCTCTTCTCCTTCAAACTTGCTTTCTTCTTCTCCGAAAGACCGAAATCGTCGTCTTCCAATAGCCCGATAAGGTTGTATACCGAGTAGCCATAATTCTTAATTGAATGGTCTGACAAATCGGTAAAGGGTCCTTAGCAACCCGAGTTTATTGCTATTTTTAACTTGTTCACCGGAAAGAGCTGTCCTTTTGACGTCTTTTGATTACTATATATCGCGCTAAGCTTAAATATTGTATTTTTTATGATTTTTTAAAATCGTCGACTACCGCGGCCGCAATAATGCGGCCTCAACGGTTAAAGGGTTAAATAAAGGATTAAATGAGAATGAATGAATGAAAATAAATAAATGAGAATGAAAATAAATAAACAAATGTATGTATTATATATAGCCATATACATGACAGTGTATAGCTACATCCTGCATTTTACATTTATGAACTCCAAATAGTAGTGATATACTATATGTGAACTTACCACTTCAGTAAACTCCAGTAGATGCCTAGTATACCTCAGGTGTTACTTAGTCTACTGTGTTTGTACACTTTGCTTGGTAAAGCAAACAGTAAGCAACAAACATTAAATTAAAGTTCAGGTTCATAATAAAGCTTTTTAAGGCTTCTTCTTGTGTATGGTAATCTCAAAAGATACTAGTATATTTGCATTGGAATATCTTACATTATTATAATTAAGCTATTTAAAGTTAGCAGAGAGCTAACAGGAACACTCCTTGAATTCAGTACTTAATGAATTAATTAAAACAAAGTGATAATGATCAGCATCATTTAGTTGCTATACAAGTCAGGGGAAAATATTGGACTTGAGCATCATTTAGTATACACACCAGGTTAAAACATTGAACTTGAGAATCATTTAGTATACACACCAGGATAAAACATTGGACTTGAGCATCATTTAGT
>WLWD01003227.1_pt1 | contig 33678 bp, 13 predicted proteins | sample 6712731 | NCBI WGS metagenome assembly WLWD01 (sample SAMN12718690, study PRJNA576275) | sponge metagenome | isolation source: marine sponge | host: Mycale hentscheli | place: New Zealand: South Island, Marlborough, Capsize Point | collected 2014-11-01
TCGTGATACATGATTTTTATAACCAAACTTTACAGCAAGTGTCATCACTGTTGTTTCATTTATATTTTATTCACCTCCTTGTAATTCATCACACATTATTGTTCATTATAATATTAAATTATTAACTTTACAATAGTCTTGATGGGTTACTCTAGATGATTTAAATGTATAGTGTTAGCTGTTTCTTACACATAATCAGCATATACTTCTGTATTGTATCAAAGTCTCATGTATGACAGGTTAAAGTGTTTTGAATTTCTATATCGTCTTATGGTGATATAAATATCGTAATAAAGCTTTAACGGAGTAAATTTTAGCTCACTTTATCTACATTGAACTTAATTTCACTAGTGCTAGAATTAGCACCACTAGTTTTGCTACGCATGATAGCTATATCTAGCTACTAGCAATAAGTCAGTCAGCTCAGTCACATATGCACTTGGAAGACTGATTGCTTGGTCAAATTGGTATGGCTGGTAAGTATAGTATTGTTTCACATAATTTCAGTAACATGGATGTGGCACTGTAGCCACATGCATCCATGTGAATTACATATGTGCACTTATAAAATAGATTACACCACTCTTGATACATTAATAGACTGTTAATGCATAATGCGGTACTGAGGTTGCATTATATGCAATAAAAGTCCTCGTGCTGTCTGCAACTCTAACTAAGCAGCATGGCTTGCAGAGTTAAAAAAAAAAGTTTGCAGGCATTTGGAATAGCTACATTGTGGGTGGGCAGATCGCTGGCACTAGAGATAGGACAAGCTCAACCGATTTGGACAACTCGAACTCAACTAGCGAAAGTAACAAAGGTAGGCACCAAAGCCCGACGACAAATATTTACTCGAGGAACTCTAGCGAACGCTGCCACCAGAGTTCTCCCAGATATCTAGTCCTCCCTTGAAGTATGAATTCAAGTCGGGTTTACTAACGATATGGGGAACTGATGATACGCATGCGTGTCCTCGCTTATATGTCAGAAGACACGCATGCACACAAATAATGTGGGGGTGTGGTCACGGAACATCCGGACACAAAATAAGCACAACAACATGACAGCATGGCATACACTAAAGATTACAAGCACACACAGTGATTCACTATACTAATAAATAATTACACACACAACTACACAACATCAATGTTCATGGAGTCCTCTTCTCTTTGTTCTTCTTTAACTCTTTCTCGTTCTCTCTGTTCTCTCTCGTCTCTGTCTCTGTCTCCTCTCCGCCCACATCTCCCCCCACCAAGATTCGACTAGAAGGAGGAGAAGCTGAAACAACACACTGGGCGGTTTCATCATCTGTTTCCGTCCATGCCTGCCTACTCATTCCATCAGCATTCGCATGCAACTTGCCAGGGCGATACATAATGGAGGCGTTGAACTGCTGAATGACGAGAGCAAATCGAAGCAGACGCTTGTTCAGATGACTCCCCTTCACCAAAGCCAGACACGGCTTATGATTTGTGACAACGGTCACTTCCTTGCTATACACGAAGAATTCGAATTGCTTTAAACTGGCCACAATGGCTAGACACTCAAGTTCCGAAACCGAATAGTTCCTCTCTGCTGGTCTCAGTTGGCGAGAGAAAAACCCGACAGGTAGTTCCTCCCGTTCTCTAACGACATGGAGGCAACCACCAACACCGGCACCTGATGCGTCCGTATACAAGACGAACACATCCTCTGGGGCTGGAATGACTAAACAACAACTATGACATAATGACATTTTTAACTCACGAAAACAGGAGTCCATCTCCTCAGTCCAGACCACCTGGAGAGGAGCCTTCAAGGAGGTAGCAGGGGTGAGTGCGCTAGAACAATCAGCGAAGTTGGGTATGAATCTACGATAATAAGAAACAGACCCTAGAAAAGAACGAAGTTGTTTTTTCGTCCATGGCCTAACAAATTTAGCCAAGGCTGAGACTCTGTGTTCAGGGACTGCAAGCAGTCCCACACCAATCCTATGGCCCAAATACAACAAGTGTTTTCTGCCAAAGCAGCATTTCCGGAGTTTAATAGTTAAACCTGAGGCACCAAGGCACTCAATTACCCTACTCAAATGAATCAAATGATCTGACCACGTACGACTGTATATCACAACATCATCTACATAATTTCGACAGCAGTCAGAAACTGGTTTAAGGACATTCTCGATCACTGCTTGAAAAATAGCAGGAGCATTCTTCAGAACGAACGGCATTCTAAGGTACCGAAATTTACCAAAGGGACACACAAATGTGGTGAGTTCGCTAGACTGCTCATCCATTGCCAGCTGATGAAAGCTAGCGGTGAGGTCCAGGGTAGACAGGCACACATTAGGGCCTACATGCTCCAAGATTTCCGTCAAAGACGGCAGCCAGTATCTCCTCAACGGGGTAACCAAATTCAACGCTCTGAAATCAATGCAAATGCGGACACTGCCGTCCTTCTTCCGGACGGGCACTAATGGGCTGGCCCAGGCAGAGTTGGACTCAGCAATGATACCTTCACTCAGCAACTTGTCAATCTCAAGTTTCACTGCCTCTCTTATGCCGGCTGGGATTTGCCTAGGGGGTAAGTTCACCGCAGCAGCTCCGTCTGCAATCTCGATCTTGCAGGTACTTGCTACACACAGACCAGGAGAATCACTGAAATGGCACTTGAGATCACCCAGAAGGGCATCCAATTCATTTTGCCTGAACCCAGGGCACTTGTCATCACTAAGGGCGGCCTTACTAGCGAGCAGGTCATGACTGATTCCCTGCTCCTCTGCAATCAAAGTAACAGCATTGACTGCCAACGGTCTGGATACATACGACTTTAGGTTATCCCTATGAGCTAATCTGGTGGGATGGCCTTCCCCCTTAGAGATTAGGTAAGTAACACGGGACGGCCTTTTGACTACAATGTAAGGGCCTTCCCAGGCAGCCTGAAGGGCTGCGTGCAAACCAGGGATCCTCATGAGCACACTGGAGCCCACTTCCAGCGGCTTATCCTGCTTATGCCTATTAAAGGCGAGAACACGCTTGCTAATACTGTCAGACTGGTTGGCTGCGGCCAGGTCGTGTATGACCGCTAGCCTATCATTAAGCTGCAGGAGCCAGTCATCCACATTGACAGGCTCAAAATCACGGTCGACCCAACCCTCATAGAGGACATCCAGGGGACCTAACACATCCCTCCCATACACAATGCGATGAGGAGAGAACCCAACATCTCTATTTGGAATTTGTCTGAGGGCAAAGAGAGCTAGGGGCAAGAAGTCAACCCAATCTAACCCAGCCCCCACAGCTTTTGAAAGCATAGGTTTCAGACTTCCATGAATACGTTCCACCATGCCGTTTGACTGTGGGCGATATGGGGAAGTAGCAACTGTGTCAATGCCTAACATATTGCAAACACCAGACATCAACTTCGAGAGGAAGATAGTTCCTCTATCAGACAACACACCCAAGGGTATACCCGTGCGACTTATAAAATCCACAAAAAATTGCGCTGCCTCAGTGGCGGAAGCAGTACGCATGGGTATAGCCTCAGGCCAACGACTGGCCAAACAAACATAAGTAAAAAGATACTTGGCGCCCCTCTTGCCCTTAGACAAGGGGCCCACTAAGTCCACACAAACACTCTCGAACGGGACACACACAATTTGCCTCTCAACCATCTTGGCCTTCCGGTTGCCAGCACTATTAACACGGAGGCACATATCACAGTACTTGACAAAAGCAACAATGTCACTGTGAACACCAGGCCATGTAAAACGTTTGCCCAGCACATTTCTCATGCCCCGGACTCCAACATGAGCTGTTTTGTCATGAGCAAGAGAAAATACCTTGTTCCTGAAAACAGTAGGAACAACTATTCTGGACACGGGGCAATCATTCACCAGTACGGTATGCAACAACAACCCATTCTTAAACGAATAACCATTTAGATTCTTTTCCCCTAAGTCCCTGAACTTGGACAGAGACTCGTCAGCCACAAGGGCACTCTTAAGGGTATGAACACCCTCACTTAACACCGGAGTTGCTAACTGCAACTCATCTACAGAGCTGTCACTACACTCAGGCTCGGGAGGCATGATAGCATCAGGCGAGGGGGTACAATCCAATGGGAAGAAAGGAACACCAGTTTGCCCGTCACTGACAGCACTACCTACAACACCAGCCCCATTCCCATCCTCGTCAGAGCCCTGAAGAAGCCCAACAACAGAAGGATTACAGACATCAGACCCAACACCTACTACAGGAGATACATAAGAAACATCTATGGCTGCAAGCCTTTCAAATTCGTCATCAGAATTAAGAGGTTGGGGATCAGATTCACTAACATGCACTGTCTCAACTTGTAACTGTTTCTCACTCTGCTGTTTAGACTTGCTTCTTGTCACAACTCTCACATTCATTGTCTCTACCTGGTTAGTGGCCAGTGCAGAGGGGGTAGAAGAAGCCTCCTCCACAACACCACCAGAGCAGGCATCCACCTGGGTGGATGGCTGGATGCTATGGGTATCACGCAGTTGCCCCGCCTCCAAGCCAGAAACATCAGACTTGGCGGCGGCATCCAGCAAGAGATGCTCTGCTGTGGTCATGTCCATTGGAACAGAAAACAAGACACAACCACACAGGCTGTCAACATGTGCGACAGCCACTCTGGAACTAAAAGTTCGACCCTTAAACGTAAAATCAACAATGGCCGTATCAAGAGTAACAGGTCTGCCGTCCCACCCTTTGACATCCACTTGTTCACCCGTGAGCTGGTCACCATAAACCAAACACCCGGGGACTATAGAGATCTCTGCCCCAGTGTCGGGCACGATCTTACACTGTGAACCATTAATGAACTCTGTAACATAAGGGGCACCACTCCTGACTGACACCCAGTTATTATTGTAAGTGCGATTCTTTCTCACACCAGCTTTCCTGCTGTTCTCCGATCTGAAGTCAGAGTTATTACTATCAGCATTCTTTCTGTTCGGGCAGTCCGGCGACTTATGGCCTGGCTCATGGCAGGTAAAGCAAACAATGCCAGTAGCCCTACTACTATTACTGCCTTGAACATTACTAGGAACACTACTGTTAACACTTGACACTTGGCTTCTGCATTCATAGAATCTATGTCCCAATTTATGACATTTAAAACACTCAACTGAATTGTTACCACCATACTTATTATATCTACCACCATGAAAGGGCCTATCAGAATCTGAGGTGTTGATTGACAGGGCAAATTTATTAAGGTCCCTGAAGGACGTAAATTCTCTTTGGTCCATAAGAGCTCTATGCGCTACGGACCTGGACGCTCTGTACGTGGCACAGGCAAAGAAGAGCAACAGCTCCTCCTTGGTTCTGCACATCATGTCCACCGAATCCATTAAACTTTTCAGGTGGACATATGTCTCAGGAGGAGTCATCGACCTCGTCGAACTAGCGAAGTCAGTCGTTAGCTTAGCACCCAGCGAAGTCAAGCTATAGCCAAGCGCTTCAATAAGGATCTCTTTAACCTGCCCATAATCAGTCGAATCTCTGTCAAGACCAGCAACAACAGAGGACGCAGACTTCGATTGTAGTTTCTGTAGCAATATAGTCTTCCAGCGACGCCTTGGGCAGCCTATGTCAAGCAGGTCCGCCTCAAGCTTGCGAATATATTTGGATATGTCTACGCCATCCTTATGCGGGGCTAACGCAGTAATTTGCCTTGTCAGATCGGCATCCATGGAGCCCTCCCTAGCCCTATCAGACAAAAGGCCAGACCTACTAAATTCGGAAAAGAACTCACGGAAAAGAGAATGCATCTCAGGGTTAATGGAAGAGGCACAGCCACCGGCACTCCTATGTTCAGGATCACGGTCGTCCTCCGACATTGATGGGTACACTAGAGTAGTATCACTATCAACCAAATCGCCAAGGCCACTAGCCGGAGAGCTATAACAAGACAATGAACTGGACGGAACAGAAGTAACAGAACTACGCTCCACACTATAACTATGACTACTACTGAAAGGAGAATGAACTACAGATACCACTGATGAAGACTCAACTGACACGGCAGAATTACCGCGATTCAATACCACAACCTGCTTCTTGCGTTTGCACACTCTATCTGGTTGCCTCTGGCTTATCCAGGTGATCCAAAGGAGGAAATGTCCTACAGAGACACAACAACAGATCACAAAATGACAAAGTCCAAAAAGTAAACAAAACACTCTGACACAGCAAATGACAAGGTGATAAACAGCACAAGACCAAATAAGGGAATACAAAACTCAAGCAGCCAGTAAAACGCACACACGAACAAAATGCCACAAATGACAATTAAAGCCAATTAACAGACAAGTAACAAACACGGAAAATGACAAGTTCAACTCAGCCCAAAGTCCAATTAGGCGCCACGTGTGGTGTGCTCCAGATAAAGTAATGGCGATCCAAAGGCGACAGGCGAACGAAAGATGAGCCGTGGTAGTCCGAGTTTGAAATCGGTCAGTAGCAGCAGTCAGACGCACGCGTGAAACCACAGAAACGCACAGAGAACAATCCACCCGAGTTTGAAATCGGTAGTAGACGTCCACGTAGTAGTAGCACGAGTTCGACAAACGTAGGAACAGACTCGTTTCCGCACCGCTGCCACCAAATGTGGGTGGGCAGATCGCTGGCACTAGAGATAGGACAAGCTCAACCGATTTGGACAACTCGAACTCAACTAGCGAAAGTAACAAAGGTATGCACCAAAGCTCGACGACAAATATTTACTCGAGGAACTCTAGCGAACGCTGCCACCAGAGTTCTCCCAGATATCTAGTCCTCCCTTGAAGTATGAATTCAAGTCGGGTTTACTAACGATATGGGGAACTGATGATACGCATGCGTGTCCTCGCTTATATGTCAGAAGACACGCATGCACACAAATAATGTGGGGGTGTGGTCACGGAACATCCGGACTCAAAATAAGCACAACAACATGACAGCATGGCATACACTAAAGATTAGGGGTGGATAATGCAAAATCAGGTATATGTTATATGTATGTATGTATGAATGGTACGTATGCTCTTTAAACGCGCGCGCGGGGAACTTTTTTCTCTTAAAAACACGGCTATTTAGGCTTGACTCCAGTTTATTCTGAAACTACAGCATTAAGCAAACCTTACTTTATACTTAAGCTCCAAAGTATGAGAAAATTCCTGCTCAAACGCTTGTTTTCAAGACACAAAAAGTTGATTCGACAGGTTACTATGGCATTGAAGACCCTTTTCCAGACTTAACTTCAAAACTTCGCCGTTTTATGGGGGATACGGAGTGCCGGTTGTTGGTTGTCAAGAGCCGTTGGTAGTCAGAATGCCGTAGTATTAAGGCTATGGAAGCTACTACTTCTCGAGGGAAGCTGAGATAAGTATGCAATTCCATATTTGTTAGCTAAATATGCAAAATTAACTCTGGCCTTTCTTTTTTGTAGCTAAGAGCTAGTCAACAGTGACTGGTATATTCAAATAGTCAGATTGGCTCAAATTTGGTACTACAAAAGTTACCACTGCTCAAGAAAATGAGGAAAGAAAGTAATTTTGTATTTGTGTGCTAAAATTGATTGTCTTTTGTTTTTGTAGGTGAGAGCTTGTTGTCAAGAATTCAAGGTAATTCAGATGGTCAAAGTAACTTCAATTTGATACTACAGAAGTTATCAATACTCAAGAATGATGTAAGTAGTAATTCCATATTTGTGGCTAAAATTTACAAATAATAACACTGGTTTTATTTTTTTAATCTAGCTGAGAGCTTGTTCAAGAGTTACTGGTGATTGAGATTATCAGAATGGTTGATGTTTGATACTACAAAAGTTACCATTAATCAGTAAGAGAGTGATTTTGTATTTGTTTGCTGAAATCAAATGTCATAACTGCTATTATAGTGTTTTCCCATGAAGTAAGCTAAACATAGTAACATTTTATGTTACCTAACTATCAGGCTCGCTCGCCATTTGTGCTCAAGCACACCTAGATTTATTGTATAATTGTTTGGACGTACGTATGTCATTTTGTACTTTTGACCCTCGCGTTTTTGTGTTAGTTCTGTGGTCGACCCCAATCCCAAATTGCACTAAACAGAATCCTCTGGTTTATCGATCAGTACCCTTATCATCACCCTAGAAATTGAATTGTTTACCGTTTTGAATTCTTTTGCGGGTGCAGTTAAAACTTGAAAACTTAAGGGACTTCCATTTCTATTCCAGTTAGTGCGGTGGTAGTCAATGCGCTCTTTGTCATGGTTATAAGCCGTGCGCAACAGTATTTACTTGAAAATACATTGTCCACTAGACTACCACGAAGGTAAGTCTGTAGGTGCATGTCCAGTTGTGTCAAAGCATTGTGTGTTACAACCACTACTTAGCTAAAGAATATCACAAAGAAAACGTTTAAATAACGTGTATTGTTTTGTTGTTGTTTTTTTCCTTCAATTCAAGCAGTTGCAGAGAGTTGTTACTATGGCACTGAAATCCCTTTACCGTGTATGCGAAATTTTTAAAACTGGACCTTATTTTCAGTAGCTTCAGTGTTAGAAGTCAAAGTCATTAGGCTCGCTCGCCATTTGTGCTCAAGCACATTACTAGTTTATTGGCGAGCGAGCGTAGCGAGCGAGACAGTATTAGGGGTGGATAATGCAAAATCGGGTATATGTTATATGTATATATGTATGTGGGATGGTACGTATGCCCTTTAAACGCGCGCGCGGGGAACTCTTTTCTCCAAAAAACACGGCTTTTTAGGCTTGACCCCAGTTTATTCTGAAACTACAGCATTAAGCAAGCCTTACTTTATACTTAAGCTCCAAAGTGTGAGAAAATATCAGAATGGTTGATGTTCGATAGTACAAAAGTTACCATTAATTAGGTAAGAGAGTGATTTTGTATTTGTTTGCTGAAATCAAATGTCATAACTGCTATTATAGTGTTTGCATGAAGTAAGCTAAAACATAGTAACATTTTATGTTACCTAACCATCAGGCTCGCTCGCCATTTGTGCTCAAGCACACCACTAGTATATATATATGTATGTATGTATGGATGGTACGTATGCTCTTTAAACGCGCGCGCGAGGAAATTTTTTCTCCTAAAAACACGGCTATTTAGGCTTGACTCCAGTTTATTCTGAAACTACAGCATTAAGCAAACCTTACTTTATACTTAAGCTCCAAAGTATGAGAAAATTCCTGCTAAAACGCTTGTTTTCAAGACACAAAAAGTTGATTCGACAGGTTACTATGGCATTGAAGACCCTTTTCCAGACTTAATTTCAAAACTTCGCCATTTTATGGGGGGATACGGAGTGCCGGTTGTTGGTTGTCAAGAGCCGTTGGTAGTCAGAATGCCGTAGTATTAATGCTATGGAAGCTACTACTTCTCGAGGGAAGCTGAGATAAGTACCCAATTCCATATTTGTTAGCTAAATATGCAAAATTAACTCTGGCCTTTCTTTTTTGTAGCTAAGAGCTAGTTAACAGTGACTGGTAAATTCGAACGGTCAGATTGGCTCAAATTTGGTACTACAAAAGTTACCACTGCTCAAGAAAATGAGGTAAGAAAGTAATTGTGTATTTGTGTGCTAAAATTGATTGTCTTTTGTTTTTGTAGGTGAGAGCTTGTTGTCAAGAATTCAAGGTAATTCCGATGGTCAAAATAACTTCAATTTGATACTACAGAAGTTATCAATACTCAAGAATGATGTAAGTAGTAATTCCATATTTGTTGGCTAAAATTACAAATAATAACACTGGTTTATTTTTTATCGTAGCTGAGAGCTTTTTCAAGAGTTACTGGTGATTGAGATTATCAGAATGGTTGATGTTTGATACTACAAAAGTTACCATTAATCAGGTAAGAGAGTGATTTTGTATTTGTTTGCTGAAATCAAATGTCATAACTGCTATTATAGTGTTTGCATGAAGTAGCTAAAACATAGTAACATTTTATGTTACCTAACTATCAGGCTCGCTCGCCATTTGTGCTCAAGCACACCACTAGTTTGTATATATGTTTGGACGTACGTATGTCATTTTGTACTTTGACCCTCGCGTTTTTGTGTTAGTTCGGTTGTCGACCCCGTCCCAAATTGCACTTAACAGAATCCTCTGGTTTATCGATCAGTACCCGTATCACCCTAGAAATTGAATTGTTTACCGTTTTGAATTCTTTTGCCGGTACAGTTAAAACTTGACAACTTAAGGGACTTCCATTTCTATTCGAGTTAGTGGCGGTGGTTTGTCAATGCGCTCTTTGTCATGGTTATAAGCCGTGCGCACAGTATTTACCTGAAAATACATTGTCCACTAGACTACTGCGAAGGTAAGTCTGTGTAGGTGCATGTCCAGCTGTGTCAAAGCATTGTGTGTTACAACCACTACTTAGCTAAAGAATATCACAAAGAAATCTTTTAAATAACGTGTATTGTTTTGTTGTTGTTGTTTTTTCCTTCAATTCAAGCAGTTGCAGAGAGTTGTTACTATGGCACTGAAATCCCTTTACCCTGTATGCTAAATTTAAAAACTTGACCTTATTTTCAGTAGCTTCAGTGTTAGAAGTCAATAAAAATAGTATAGTCTTTAGGCTCGCTCGCCATTTGTGCTCAAGCACACCACTAGTTTATAATACAATGAAAGGAAATAAGTGATGAGTCACACAAGGAAAATATGAAATAAAACGTAACTAAGATAACACGTAAAGTGCGTGTAAACAATAGGTTCGGGGGAAGTTCAGCGATAAAGTTCGATGATCACACGCTGTGAGCGTGCGTGAAAACTCCAGGTATCCTAGCAGGCCTGAACAATACATGTGACTATTTATGGTAAGTAATAATATTTTAGCCTGATATTTAAAGTAATATACTTATGAAAACCTTTTAAGACAAACAAATGACTTGGCTTGAAGTACATATTTTTCCATTATAGTGATGATGTCACATACAGAATTCATAATTAAGCAATCTACAATCACTCATATAGTTTTTGTGCACCAAAGACGAGCAAACACTTTAGATTAGATTATGTTAGTGGCTTAGGTCAAGAAGCTGTTCAAATTATTATTTATTTAAAATATTTTGTTCTGTTAATTTCTCTCACATTCCTAAGTCCAAGTCAATTGAAAGACATCACTGAGAGTGTGACTGATACTGACTCCTATAACTTCACACTGGAAGGAGTGAGGTCATGTGATCCCTTTACCATGTGTATCACAGCTACTAATATAGTAGGACAAAGTCAACCTTCATGTGTAAACGAGACTCTACCTTACATACTTTCTACAAATGACATTGAATACGTATTATTTAGAGCGGGGAACTCCTACTCATTAAATTTAACTGTACAGGTAACGGGTACAAGAGTTTGTTATAATGTAATTAGCTTTTATATTGATTAATAGATGCCAAGAAATTGTCTGATTGAAGATAATAATTAGCTAACAGTTGAGTTGAAAAATGAAAATATCTTGATATCTTCTGACGTTTTTCTTGCTATTAATTCAACACACATCTAATTAAAGGCATAAATGAAACACTTGTTTATAGATTACTCATTACATTAAACTCTAGTGTTGGATGAGAATCATCAGAACTTTTCTCATTCCGTAAACATGTCTTCTAATTTCCTCTTGCATATGACAAGGTTGTTAAAATGGAATAAATGTTGTTACACCCACATGACTTTGTGAGACAACATAATTTAGTTGTGATTTATTAGTCATTACTAGTGTGGAAGGATATACAACTTCTGATCTATAAATGAATTAATATTAAATAGAAATATGTTGCAGTATTTATGCAATAGTAGCCACTCATACTGTTTTAAATTGAGTCAATTTCAGTGATTTAACATAATTATATATTATCATACTTTATTTTAATATTTCATTACAATTCATATTAAGGATATGTCATATTCTGACATTGTTGTATTAAGAGTTTGGTACTGTTATCTGCAAAAAGATTTTTAACTTGGTAATTATATTATTGATTTAGAACCTTGAAGACAAAGTCAACAAATCTTCTGAAATAAATAGTACGCCTCTTACTTGTAATAATGACGTACGTTGTGCCATAAATCCATCTTATGATACTGTTAACATCCCAAAAGATACTTGCACTAAGTCTTCCACGTCAGATGGTAAAACTCCATGTTATGAAACAATTCCAATAAATAATTGACTATGATAAATAGAGTATTGTTTGTGTCTAATACTAAATGAACATGTAAAATATCAAAATTTATATTAAGATTTTGTACAATAAATGTCTTTTCAAAAATTTTTTGTTTATATATAATGCGAATTTTAAATCAGTGTATTAATAAATGTATGAGATAAAAATTGAACATTAAGCATATAATGCAAATAGTTTCCCAATGTTTACAATAGTTAATGATATACCAGATATGGACACATTTCAAACAGGAATACTGCTAAAGAGATTAGAATAAAAATTAGGCTACTCATGTAGTGTAGGAACAGGTAGTGGGTGGTGGTCTGACCATGAACATCATTAGATAAACGTCTGTAGTCTAGTAAATAATTAAAATGAAAGTAATTTTATAATAAATTGCTTGGCCCAAAAGCACTAGAAAATATGGAATTGCATGTGTTCTTAAAATTGGTTCACATTTAAAACCTACCTCATTAAACAATCCTATAATAGCTAAGACTTTTGTTCTGAAGTATTGTATCTATTTGTGACCAAAATTGAAGTAAATAGAATCAAAGGTAAGACCCTAGTTTGTGGTTATTGCTCTATGAAAATGTAATCTATTATCCTACATAATAATGTCTGTTTAACTCCAACAATTATTGTGATTAAGCGCCTCCAAATCAGATTTTGAACAAGCTGTAGGATATTCTGTGACTGTCACAACTAGCTGTTTTCACTCATGACCTGTCAGGTATTTCGTTATTGTGACTTGCAATGAATAAAAATGGCCAAATACTCAATGAACCAGTACTACGAGCGGCATTTAGCAGCCTCAAATTGGTAAAGGGATTCAATGCCGTAGTAACCGTTCGCAGTAACTTTTTTGGACTTGAAAAACAAGCGTTTCGAAGGAATTATATCACAATTTGAAGCCCAAGTTTCAAATAAGACTTGCTTAAAGCTGTAGCATCAGAAGAAAGTGGGGTCAAGCTTAATAAGCTGTGTTTTTAGATAAAATACGGCACCCGCGAGCGCGTTTAAATGTCGTATGTACCATCCATCCATACATACATACATACTAGTGGTGCGCTCGAATAGCGCAAAATAGCGAAGCGAGCGATGCATGTTCCTTGTAATTGCAGCTATAGATACAGTTGTTGTGTATGTTATGTCCGTCTGTTGTTTCATATAGATTCATTGGTGCTTCTATTCTATACCACTGTATGATGAAGGCTATAAAATTTAGGCTATGTATAATAAAGTTTAAATGTTATACTTTTTGTGGTAACACAAGAGTAATGAATTATTTTATTATTTATTTTATTAATGTAATTCGTAATCAGCTACATAGTATTGCTTTATATAATAAAGTTTAAATGTTATATTATTTGTGATAATATAAGAATAATGAATTATTTTACCAGCAAAGTTATTGGCTGGTGTTTTAGACAGAATATACAGCTATTTAATTAAAAATGTCATACATCATTACAGTTATAGCTGATGTAAACTTTGTGGTTTAATAAAAAAATAAAATAAAAGAGTTTTTTGGGTACTATAACATATTCAGTGGGAGAGCAGAGTATGTTAAATGGATGTAGATCTTAGACTACATAGTTTGATAATAGAGTTAGGTTAATTTTTATAGTTTTACATTAAATTTAACCTGCAAGTGGAGGAATGTTTCCAGGATGCATGTTATTTTGAGCTGAATAGAGCTTAGGGATATTTTTATCCCGGCTACATCGACAACATTCCAATGACTTAAATTTCATTTTGGTGCCTGGAAACTTCTCCATACACGTTATGCAGACTGGGATAGTAATCGATGAGATTTTAGCATGAAAATTACGCATTGCTGTGTGAACTTGAGGATCATCAAATGCTGGAATAATATGGTGCAATGGAACCTGGGGATGTTGTCTTGACCTGTTCCCCCTAACTTGAGACAATCTAGTCTCCCGTTGAAGTGGTGTTTCATCAGCCAATCTCTGCTGTTGGTTAGTTTGACAACTGCTCTAATCTAGAGGAATTTTGTAATGAAGATTCATTTGCTGTTCTCAACAGTTGGTTAGTGGACAAACAGTGGAGCCTGTGATCTCTTTCACTATCACTTTCAAACAAATGTGTGACTTGCTGTTTTTGTGACATTAGTTGTAGACGTTGCTCTCTGCATAATGGTTTCCTAAACGAAAATATGTCTCGTATTAACTTATTGAAGTATATATTTTATTGTATATTTACCTCATGCATTCGTTACTGATAAGCTGAAAGGCTTTGTGGTATCGAAATTGTTTGAGTTATATTTTCTGCAACGTTTTTTTGCTGCTTTGGGTGTATATGAGAATGGATGTCCTCTGATAGATGCCTTTTCCTTCCTCTTGCAGTACAAAAAGTAGTGGGGATATTAGCTTCTTGTTCAGATGGTGTGGCTGCATTTTCAGTGTCTTCAAGAGTAGTTGAGTCTACAGCTGTATAAAGTTGATTGGTACAGTAATCCTCAGGAATAGTCTAATAAATAAATTAGGAACATTTAATGGCTTTTCAAAAAGAAAGATTCTTTACTTTGCTACCTGTTTCTGTTTCGTTTTAGCTCTCCTCCTCCTTGCCCTGTCTTTTTCATTTCTTATCTCTCTCTTTACTAATTTTTCTTCTGGAGTTTCTAACGCCCTCAAAGCTCTTGACCAAGCGTTTCTAACGTTTTGTCTACTGGGCATCGCTACTTCGTACGGCGGGTTGCTAATAAGGTTACCCGGCCCGCGCAAGCGCGTAGGAGAAAGGGTACACACGTACGCCCACGCAAGAACCAAAACAATTTCTAGACCTAAATATATATATATATCGCGAACTCATTAGAGAGTCAGCTCCGCTCGCTTCGCTCGCTTCGCTGAACTAGTGGTGTGCTTGAGCACAAAAATGGCGAGCGAGCCTTAAACCACACTATTGTTAAACGATTGATTCTAACTACTAACACTCAAGCTACTAAAATAAAGTAGAGTTTTTAAATTACGTATAATATACGGTAGAGGATTCAATGCCATAATAACCGCTCCCCGCAAAAAATCAAGGCACGTTAAATTTTTTCTCTATGATATTCTTAGTAGTTGTTGTAACCCACAATACTTTCACACAACTGAACATACCTACCGAAGACTTACCTTCGTGGTTAGTCTAGTGATCAATGAATTTTCAAGTAAATGCTGTTGCGTAGGGCTTAAAACTGTGACAAATAGCGTATTAACTTACCACAGCCACTCACTCGAATATAAATGGATTATCCACCCCTAATACTGTCTCGCTGCAGGCCAACAAACAAATATCCCTGATTTTCAATTGTGTTACCCCTAAGATTGTCTCGCTCGCTCCGCTCGCTCGCTAAAAACATTGGTGAAAGAAAATGTTTAATAGTCACAGCTTTATGACGTTGCATAATGAAGCCTTTTGGATGTTAGCACATTGCAACCATTACTAAAATTTAAACAGCTTGGTTCCCCAAGTACTAGTCATAAACTGATGATCACCTACACCATAATGTTAGGTTACACCACAACGTGGAGGTTGGTTTAGGCCTGAGGATAGTATATATCCAGTACCGACCGAAAGGAGGGATACAACCAGATTGTACCATGGCTCTGGGCTATAGGAAACATACAAAAACTAAATTTGATTGGGGACAGTTCACTTATTCCCCTCCTAGGAGGTGGGTATGAAATATATTCACTGCGAATTGAGCAATCTGATTGGATGCTTTGAACGTACCATGGTACAATGTCAGTTACTACATTTCCATTATATTGGCTTATAATTGCACTTTCAGATTCATCTTCTATGAATGCATTCATTGAAATAGCTTTCATTGAAATAACTAATGTATACAGTACACTCCAATTGTTAGTTATAGTTTATTGTCCAATAAATAATTGTAATTGTAGTCATAGTTTAATTTAACTACAAAAAAAGCAAAGGCATTGATAGTTGTAAATGTTTTTACCGTAATTATGGCAATTGCAAATTACTTCTTAAAATTGATTCTTTGATATAACTGTAAGTTCGAACATGCCTTAGATTGGCGGTAGTAGACCAGCTATTAACGTAGTTTGTATAATCGCAACATAAATACTATGTATTTCTGAGCTATAAAATTAATCAAGCGTGGTACAATCAATGGGCCAGTGTCATTTTGACCAGAAAAACACCACATCCTCTGTGGAAGATTAGAGTTCCCAGGAGCTTCTTGACCTTCTGGCTAAAAGGCTAGAATAAGTTCCCCAGAATAGAGATTAATCAGTTCTAGGCAGGTCGCTGCCACCAGGAGTTAAGCTAAGGGTTGCCTTCAGGATAAAAATTGTGATGAAGCATAAGCATTAAGAAGGCTTAATAATTGGATAAAGCCCATAAACAGTTGCAGCTGTCACAGAAAATTTGTAAAATAGAATTAAAGAATTTTCTCTGGTCTGCAATAAAAAGTTTTTTTTAACATGTCAAGCTCTTGTATAGTCACAAACAGAAGACCAAAAAAAATAGCTTAGCTAATGGCAGGAGAATTACATGATTTTTTAATAGATTAATATTTTGTATTCGTTACTAATGTTTTGTTTCTTGGCTCCTCATAGTCTTTTCCCCATATTAATTATGACAATTATGTAACGCAATTGTGTGGTACGTAATTATAACATAAACTTAGTCAAATTGCACTGTCATTATTTCACTATTATTTGCAGGTACTCAAAATCAGAATTATACATGACTTTTAATACATACCATTAATTTGCAATTGGTTTAAGCAAAACTGACAGTGAAATCAACCTAGTTGCGGGTTGTTGTTGTTTTTTTGCAGCCTCACACTCGTATTTTGCTATCTTTTAACTGTAACCTGTTTAAGTCATATACTATTCATTTCCCTGAGAATAATCAAAGATGCAAATATTATGGCAGGCATGAGCAGGTTTTTCACAACCAAGTATATACAGTGAACTGTTTAAGCATGTGCAGGTTGTATTCAGCTAGCAAGTTTGAGAAAACTATGTGTAGGTCTTTTTCAGATGCAACTGGCTTTACAGTGGGTATTAAGGGGAGATAGCTTGAACGTTGCCATCAGAGTTCCAATCAATTACTCATACGCTAGGAGGGTGGTCTAATTCCCGCTACGTAGTCCAATTTCTAGATCAGAGTTTTACGTCTAACGAAAATGATATGAGATGACAAGAGCAACGACTAAGAACTGAACTCACATACATGATGACAACGATAAATACAAAAATAAGACCACACCTACAATTGACACAGAAAGGTCTGAACATCCTGCTCTAGAGCGTTGGGTTCACGCCTAGAGCAGGCACATGCACGCACACCGAAGTCCACAAACATACATACAATAAATCAACATCTAATTAACACATTGTCCTTTCACACAAGCTACATTGATATGATACACAACAATAATTAAGACACAAAAATGCATTCTCTGTTCCATAAGTTCTTTCTTCTCTTCTCTTTCTTTAGCTACTTCTCTTTCTTTCTTTTCTTTTTACTTGCGAGGGGTGGCCCCACAGATATGCACTATCATCTAAACAACTGAAGATATTGTAGTAATCATAAATTTGAAACCACTTTATTAATATTCATGTTTAATATTACTTCACCAATTTTTAGTAGTCTCACATGGATCATCTGCACCCAGGTTGGGGTCAAAACATGTGTATTTTGCATTTAAGCTGTAGTCTCATTTTCAGATTTGAAAAACGAAGTTTATTTCAAAATATTAAAACATGGAGCTCTCAAATTAGCAGAAAGAAAATGATTACAAGACATGTTTTTACTTGGAAGATTCATCCTACATTCTTTAGGAAATTACAGAAATTAAATGTTAAGCTTAAATTGTCCCAGCATAATAGTTTGATGCTTCTTTCCAATGTGTTAGGGAGGTCACTCCTATGAGACATATACTGACTGACAGACTGACTGACTGACAAGTGAGTACAATAACCCTCTTTGAGTTCATCAAAGTACTTGTATTAGTGTTTTAAATACTATTCGGAGTATTTGACCTCAACCATGAAATGAAACAATCATTGGTGGGTACTCTCAGAGCATTACTCAATGGACATTGCAAAAAGCAACTCCAGTGAAGTGTGGACAATTTTTGTTCCTTAAAATTGATACGATATATTTATGAAAAAAAGTCAACTGTTGATTTGGCAAAAGTAACTAGTGACTACCATCATAATATCAAAGACTACTTACTTGAATGTACTTGTACTTACAGTCAAGAGGATACTAGAGCAGCTTTACAATGTCCATTAAAAAAATGCTCTGAAAGTACCCACTAATGATGGCTATATATGTTTCTACCAATGATTGTAGATGTTGCAAGACTTGATGATATGGATGGCAAGAGGCAACTTTGAGGAGGCAATGGCATAAAGCATGTCACTTAAAACAAATAAACCTGAACAACTAGAAAACCCAAGGAAAGTGTTAAGACAAATGTCACAGAATTGATTCCTTTGTGATGAGCCATTGTGTTACTGTTACCACATTAGCTGCACTTTCTATAGATATTAAATGTTTAGTCAGCTGATTTCATAACTTTCAATAAGTTAAAAGATGAGCCGAACTGGCTGAAAATGTAATGGAAGGTCTTAACAAGGATATACTGAATGAGAAAGTTTGTGTGGTTATCACACTTGCTGTAATCAATGATCTGTTGACTCATTTCTGACAGTGCACATTCAGTAGCTACAATAAAAACACACAAATGGATGACTACCTATATGGACCACACCTCCAGAAGCATCAAGATCATGCTAGTTGTCCAGAATCATGCATTAAGGTTCATGCTTTTATCATTAGATGCACAATTTCATTAAAACAAATTTGTTCAAATCTATAATGTCAAGAGTTTTTTTGGTTTATTCTCCTTTGTTCCCTTTAAAGAAAGTTACATTACTTTTTGAAACTTACAACTTAGGAGCCTAGCTAGCGCAGCAGAAATTTTCTCTGTAGTGGGGTGGGACTACCCGGGAATTTTTTGTGCCGTTTTGATTAAGTAATGACCGTAAAGTAGTCGCCAGTCGGGGGTAATTGGAGGATCTCGCTAGTGGTGTCTCGCGGTTGTTGTCCGAAAGTTTACGTAATCCTACTGTGGACTACTGAGAGAAGCTGTCCCATGTCCCCTCTAATATTACTACTTCTCTACTTGACCCACTCCTTAAGTCAAGGTAGGGTGTTTTGTTTAGAGTGAACATTCTGCAGTAGCTAGCTAGGGATTGCGGGAAAGCTGAATTATAGTAAGGTACCTATTTAAAATGGAATAGCTGAAGACCACTTTGTTACAGTCATACAAAGCTATCTGCCACAGCTTCGCTTTTGGTATGGTTTTACATACAAGACAAATTTCATTGTCACTCAACCTCTGCTGCTTGAAAAATTCTTTAATGCACACTCAGCAATAAAATGCGAGATGGCCTGCATATCTATCAGTGTGGTGGAAGTGTTTGACACAGGACCCTGAGTGAACAATGACTTTTCTATAGAGGCGCAGGACAATTAGCAACAGGCAACAATTGAAGCTCACATTTGTATATACTATTTTTAGTTGTTGTTGCTGCTGTATTTTAGTTGACATTACTCCAACTGGACCATTATATATTCCCATCAACTCACCAAGAAATATAACATGTCGTGTGGAAGGAAGCAATATTATACCTTCTTGGGGCATTATTCTGAATAATGGAACTGAACTGGACTTTCGACCATCTGAAGAATCTACAATTCCAGGTTTTATTGGAGGATATGTGAATGGAGTTACTAATACATTCATAATAACAGTAAACACAACGGAGACATCAGTGACAGGATTAATTTGCTTCAGTATAGAGAAACGTGGTCTAGTTCCAAGTACTGTAAATGTGACTATTTATGGTAAGTATGTATATTGAAAGCATTACGTTTATAGTAGGTAATAAAATAACGTTAGAAATATTCGGTCATGAATTAATTTAGTTATATGGTATACATGATATTGATTTCATTAATCATGCATTAAAAGTTAATGATTTCTCAAAATATTCACATGCACTTTAATTGGACCGAAAGTACTTAGCACAAAAGTTATAGTGCATCAACTGTAATGATGAAATATTATTGACACATTTTGTGACATTAATTTGTGAGAACTATTAATGGTGAAACTTCAGTGAACATGCAATATATGTGACCGTCTACAGGAAAACCGGGCACAACGCGGCGTGCGTAAATATCGAGAAAAGATCGATCGATTTCTTAAAAATGTATTGTTTCAAGCCGACGGAAGGGAACGGTTAGGTCTATATAGTGGGAACGACTTAAGCTACGACGATAAAACTTGGAGAGCTCAATATCTGGACGCCGACAACTCTGTAAGTGCAAAAAAAAATTTTCGAAGGGTGCCGCGTTGTGCCCGGTTTTCCTGTAGACGGTCACATATAGTCAATCTATGTCTGTTATACTGGAAAAGATTAAGTCAATAAGCATACATATTCAATTTGTATATACAGTAGAAGTTCAGTAATCTCAACTCAATAACCCTGAAATAACCCACATTCCCAAGTAATCCAAATTTTATTTTTCACGATACCATCTTTATTTTTCATGGTAAAATACAGCATCAAATTAATAAATCATGGTGAAAATTGGCTCAAAATCTGTCAGTTCAAAGTTGTCAGATTTATCTATGTAAACATTAAAAAACATGGCATCGTAATAATGCTGAATTTTCATCAGGACCATTGAAGCTGAAGTCAAAGACAACCGAATTATCATAATGACATCTGTAAATACCAACTGAGCATTATATTGTCTTGTGATAAGCGGCTTATCTTATAGATTTTACAAAACTGAATTGTATATACATGAGATAATCAATATGATGAAATTTAAAAAAAATATGGTGGTATATTTACAAGGTGTAATAAATCTGCATGCTATGCCCCCTTGTTCCTCTGAAGCAATAAACCTAGTATACCAGTTCCCCCTACTCCCCCCCCCACTCCCCTCACTTTCCCATCCCTGACAACAATAGTAAACATTGTTGAAAATATTGACTTAAATGATTATTATTAGAAATTCCAAAGTAACAAATTATCGAGCAGTTTCACCTTAAGGGAGGAGACCCATAGCAACCGTTGGTAAGGCTGTGGGAAGTGTTAACTGGATAGTAGAAGATATAAGGGACTATAATTATTAGCTATTGGCAGGAAAAATACAAGACTTTTAAAAAATTTTGCTACATTGTGCAGTATGAATTGCTTATTCATGGTAGCTAGATAGTTTTATTTAATCATATTAAACTTTAAGATTTGCTAATTTAAGCCAATTAGATATTTTATGAATGCAAGTATTCTACCTAACATTTATTATATATTGTCAAAATTAGGGGGGCTGAAGCCCCCCACCCCCCAGCCCCTCCTGTCTACAGCCATGCAGGGAATGATGTTCCCCCTCCTTCATGTCACCTCTTTAATGAATAATGTCTAATTTAAGACATTTTACTAGCAGTAACTGTACAACTATTCAATTTATGCTGCAACAGATGCCATTGTTGTATAACAAAAAATGTTGTAGAACACATAATTAAGCACAAACACTACAGTTTGGGCAAAGCCACTTTCCTTGCAGATCAGCCTTTGAAACTCTTAAACACTGATTGGTGTGATACCATGTTAAACACTTGGTGCACCTCCCCCATTCCTCCAATGAATGAATTCCCTCTGGAAGTCGACAAATACAGTGCACTTCAATGAAGTCAACAGCAACTATTTTAGAAAGGGCACGTCTCTCTTTCTTTAATGGAAAGAGTGCCATCTTTCCTTCTTCAAGACATCGATACAAATGACTCCTCATTTTCTTTTGATCATAAAAGAATTTTCCTGGATCTTTTTTAAAAGAAAGAGCAGTCGCATTGGCTATTGCAAAAAGCCCACAATCAGATCCTCCTGCCTGAACTTGTGAATCCATGAAATTTAGACGAATTTTAGGAGCATTACTGTAAAGCAAAGAAGCTACCTGGCTTTTTACATGTTTTCCTGCGGAGCGATATACGCTATCATAGACTGACACTATTGGGTGTGGGCAGCCAATAGTAGTCACTGTTAGCCAGTGACCATTGCAATTGTTCAAAATTTGTACAAACTCATCGTGCTCCACATTAAATGACAAAGCCACTCCACATGTCACATCTTGGAAGCCTGAAATTTCAGGACAACTTTGCTTGAGCAGCTGTTGAGCAGCATTGATAATATTGTCATTTAGCCAACCTAATGGATTAAGCAACAACTTCTTGTCTGCTTCTGTCAGCTTAAGGTCAGGAAGCCAATATTGAAAATTCTGGTTTGTCTTCACAACATATTCTTCAACCTCAATAATGTCGGAATGCACAGTACTGTCCATATTAGCTAGCTTTTGTTTTTTGGGTGATGTCATGGATGATTCTTGCTGTAATGAAGACGAAGGTGAGGGTGGATGCAGTAAGGGTGCGGCTGAAGATGGCAGGGGTGGGACTGAAGATGGCAGGGGTGAGGCTGAAGATGGCAGGAGTGGGGCTGAAGATGGCAAGGATGGTGCTGAAGATGGCAGGGGTGGGACTGAAGATGGCAGGGGTGGGACTGAAAATGGCAGGGGTGGGGCTGAAGATGGTAGGGGTGGGACTGAAGATGGCAAGGGCGAGGCTGAAGATGACAGAGGTGATGCTGGAGGGAGAAAATATGTTGTAAATAATGAATAAGGGGTTCTTAAAATTCTAGCTATAAGCTATCTGTGTGGTTGAAGCAAGGTTCATTGAGGGATTTGATCTAACCCACTTCATACCAGTCCTCCCTTCATCCATCCAACATATTGCAATATACAGCTTATCTTTTATAGGTTTTGAAAATTGAATTGTATTCACATGAGCTAATCAATATTATGAAATTAATGTAGATGATGGTATATTAACAATGTGTGATAAATCTGCATGCAGTATGCACCCTTGTTCCTCTCAAGTAATAACCTCGTATACTAGTTCCCCCTCCCAACCTCAGCTTCCCATCCCTGACAAAAATAGTTAACTCTGTTGAAAATATTGACTTCAGTTGACTTCAATGATTATTTTAGAAATTCAAGGACATGTAAATGCACTAATATACTTTCAACAAATCATAGAGCGGTTTCTCCTTGCCTTTCACTGCTGAATTGTCAGGGAAATGAAACATTGTTAAACTTGGTCTTAAAAATGGCTGTAAAAGAAAAAGAAACTGATTCTGAGTCCTGTATAACTACTTCATCATCATGTGAATCTTCAGAGCTGCTTTGTCTTTTAAAGCTGTAGTCAAATGCCTGGATTTCTTCACAGAGTAACTCTCTCTTGGTTGTTTAATAACTTCTGTAGGCATCAATGTCTTCGGTACCTTCTGGTTTACTTGATTCATCATTTAAAATCCCAAGGTTGCTGTTAATCCAGGTCTACTGCCTTATGAATTGACCGCCCGGTCGCCATTTTGAAGTAAGCCAAAACTCTAACTCCGCATAGCTACCTCAAAGTTTGCACTATAGCCTTAAAGATACAGCTACAAGACATTCAAACATCTGTGTATAGATATTGAGCTTACTTTTTGAGGCTATAGCATTTGAGTAAGGCTAGGCAGACAAGATTAAACAACGATTTTCCTGAGGCGTTACTTCAAACTGTTGTATGACGGTTATGGCACTGAAAAGGGTTAAAAGTTAAACACATAAAGTTCTGATAAAAATAAAATGACATAGTTTCTTTACATATGTACTAAACTGCAGAAATTCCAGACCTTCCAAGTATTTTGAGTATGATTCGGTCATTCTTGGCTGAAATAATTATAATAATAGCAATTTTTTCTCTTTTTAACAGCCAATATTATTAATTATAACTTAACCCTTAAATAACGTAATTATCTTTAAATTTGAGTATATTTTTGAAAAACTCTTCATTGGGATTGTAAAATCATTCCTACTGTATCTGTTGATTTCACTATTACACTTACATTCTTGACCTTATCTTTTATCACCTTACATCATAATTATTTGATAAAATTCAAATTGTTATAGATAAATTATATATTTCTGACAGGCATCCCAGATAAACCAAGTAAATTGAGTTTATTTTTTGAAAGCTCTTCATTGATGACCTCATGGGATTATAGAATCATTCCTATGGTATGTTAATTTTACTATTACTCTCACATTCTGGAGTCCAAGTCAATTGAAAGACATCACTGAGTATGTGACTGATACTGACTCATATAACTTCACGCTGGAAGGAGTGAGGTCATGTGATCCCTTTACCATGTGTATCACAGCTACTAATATAGTAGGACAAAGTCCACCTTCATGTGTTAACAAGACTCTACCTTACATACCTTCTACAAATGATTTTGAGTATTCATCATTTAGAGTGGGGGACTCCTACTCATTAAATCTGACCCTACAGGTTAGTGTTGTTGTTTTTTACTGCTACAATTAGGGTGAGATTTTGTTTTACATTTTACAGATAGCAGAGGTGTGTCACAATGAACAAATAGTATATATTGCAATGCTTCAAAATCATATGGAAACAGCATTGATATCACCAACTATAGATAACTCATTGTCCACTGTCAGAATTACCGGATTACAAGAACGATTAGTTTACAATTTAACAATTATGTACAACAATAGCATAGAGTTGGGATTCTCTGAACCATATCTTTTTTGTAAGTTATTTAAAAAAAGTTCAGCAAAAGTCAATATTTTATGACTACTACATAGGTGCACTAGATGTGAATGTTTGCCCTTCAGTGAATGCAGAAGAATATAATTCAACATGTAAATATATCATTGGGTGCTCCTATAACAACTGTATGCATACATTATCACGAACCACTGGTGGTAATGATACCATAATAAAAAATAGCTCTGATTCTGTGGATATTGAATTGAAAACACTATATAATCTAACAACAATTGCTGATGTCAATGGAAAAAATCAAACTTCTGTCGTCCAATTTGAAGTCAATCCAATTTCCTTATGCTCTAGTACAACAGGTTAGAGATAAATTCCCCGTAATATGATAATAATAGCAAATTTTCAATTGTTTACAGCAGACCCTAGTGACTATACAATGATTACTACAACAGATTCTGGCAGTGTGATAATAACAATAGTTGCAAGTGTTGTAACACTCGTGGTGGCCATTGGAGTTTCAATATTCACTGTCTTACTAATCTGCTGCCTTTGTCACCATAGTAAGTCAATTCATATAAATACAGTAAATATTTATATATGTTGCATATTATAGACTGTTGTGGTGAATGTTGTACATTACAAATGTTTCAGAGGTTAGTTGAGTCAATTTAAATATCAAAAATATGATTATTGTGTTTCATTTCAAAGACCTCGAGTAAACAGACGACTAACGGTAGAAATTAATGTAAGTTAACAACAGCAGTAGATTTACTAGTGAGAAAGAAATGATAGAGAAACTTTAATACACCTGGCTTCAAAAGCAGATAGTAGAAAATAAAGAAATGTTATAATTGTCATTAGTCTATTTAATTCTAAATTCATGAAACATGATCAGGTTTAAATTTTAAAGAATAACATTTCCAATAATTTGCTATGTTGGCTAATGGTGGTGTAATCCTTAGGGCAGTAGTAATCCTCAAGTGGCCCTCAATTCTGGAAACCAAGCTTGTACTTTTGAGAAGACAGACATGACAGTGGAAACTGGAATAGATGGAATGTATGCTTGTTTGAATGACACAAATCACAAGAAACCACAAACCAAACTGGCAGATGAAAATTATTCGGAGCTTGGTGGAGTAAGTATTGCCAGTAATTTAGCGTTTGAAACTGTAATTGTTGTTTTGCTTTCTATTACAAGCTCAGTTACTGTGTAATGAGGGTTTATACCATTCTTAATTGGCTTCATCATATTGTTATATCAACTGCTGTTATACACAATTGATTTTCATTTTCTAGGGACCTGTTTATCATGTCTTAGAACAAGACAAACCTTTGGCCACACCTACACAGCAGACTACAACTGAGTCTATTCTACCAGATGATGATGCCCCACCCATCCCTCAATATAAACCAGATGGTGAAGAGATCTCGTCCACTTCCAATTTTAACGAGAATGGAGATAATGTTTCTTCAGTTAAGAATCCAATATTGACCAATTCCTCACAAGCTGACATCATGTATGCTGAGGTGGGTATTAGATCAGCAGCGAAGACATGACAAACAGAGTGCAACAATTCAAGTATGTTCAAATCGTGCCATAACTAGATTTTTATACCACTAATTATCACAATCAGTACCTATTGTAGCAGTCTCTGGTATTCTTATCTCATTCATTAGATCAGACAAGTATTATCACTTAAATGTTGGTCAAATATTTTTATATAGCACAATTAATCCAGTGTTTATAATTCATGCATCATAATCCTTCATTGTACTTCTCTTCATCCTGTAATCATGTTAGCATGTATGTGTGTGGTGTATCGTGACTAAATTATTATTTTATGGGGATTAGATACACAAAATCTTAGAGGGGATTTCACTTTTTTTCTTCAAACTAGCAGCCTCTTCAACTATCTCTTATCTAGCTCACTTAGTATGCTGTCACATGTCTCATCTGCTACTGTTTAAGTGATCATTATGCCTACGTGTCAATCTCTTCTAGCATAAACATGCAGAGTTCGGCCATATAAGGAGAATCATTGCGTACTGTATGATGTATTGCTTTCATGCCGAAGCCTTATAATAACAAGCCTCAATAGGATATTTACTCCAACACTCAACCTTGTAACTTAACAAGTTTATGGCTCCAGACAGTCCACACAATAATGTCCAAGCACAATTTACAGTTTATTGTTGTTGTTGTTATGCAGCAGCACATCAACACAATGGTTAGGTGGGCGGGAATTAACTGTTTGTGATCTTGTGTAGTTCTCTTTGTAAACCATTGCAGCTTTGCTAGGTATTAAGATGTATCATTAACTTTTAATGAATGCTTACATTGCTTTATTATCCTACACGTTTGCCATTGAGTATGAGTCGACTGCCTAGCACAATGAAATAGGTGGTTGCACAAACAATTATTGTGGGCTTCATCAATTATGAAACAGACCACAAGGCATAGCAATAATTATCTCTGTATACTTTTGCAATCACTGGCTATGATAGTAGAAAGGTTAAGATAATTATAGATTGGAAGAAAGAAAATGAGCTGTGTATTGCATATGTGTATAGATTAATGGATAATCTATTCTCAGTATTAATGAGTTTGGGCTATAGCATATCCAAAACAGTGAGCATATTACACGTATTTCACTTCATTGCTAAAAATCATGGCTGACATTCAGTGATCTGTTAGAGCGAAGACTTTTCCATTGCATTAATGCAATGTAAACAATATTGTTTATACAATGGATGTATTAGCTAAGGCTATTTTAAGGTATCTCATAGTACATTTCAATGCAATGAATAGACCTGAAATGTCCGAAGTCTTATTATGCTACTCACTGAAGTTTAACTGACAAGGGGAAGTCTCAGTGAGCTAGTAAGAATCAATTGACACTAGACACATACCTGTGGTAGATAGTACATCCCATGGGATTGATCAATGATGTGTTCAAAATATGATATACTTGAGTAAGAATCAATTGACACTAGACACATACCTGTGGTAGATAGTACATCCCATGGGATTGATCAATGATGTGCTCAAAATATGATATACTTGAGTAAGAATCAATTGACACTAGACACATACCTGTGGTAGATAGTACATCCCATGGGATTGATCAATGATGTGCTCAAAATATGATATACTTGAGTAAGAATCAATTGACACTAGACACATACCTGTGGTAGATAGTACATCCCATGGGATTGATCAATGATGTGCTCAAAATATGATATACTTGAGTAAGAATCAATTGACACTAGACACATACCTGTGGTAGATAGTACATCCCATGGGATTGATCAATGATGTGCTCAAAATATGATATACTTGAGTAAGAATCAATTGACACTCGAACATACCTGTGGTAGATAGTACATCCCATGGATTGATCAATGATGTGCTCAAAATATGATATACTTGAGTAAGAATCAATTGACACTAGACACATACCTGTGGTAGATAGTATATCCCACGAGATCAATGATGTGCTCAAAATATGATATACTTGAGTAAGAATCAATTGACACTAGACACATACCTGTGGTAGATAGTACATCCCATGGGATTGATCAATGATGTGCTCAAAATATGATATACTTGAGTAAGAATCAATTGACACTAGACACATACCTGTGGTAGATAGTACATCCCATGGGATTGATCAATGATGTGCTCAAAATATGATATACTTGAGTAAGAATCAATTGACACTAGACACATACCTGTGGTAGATAGTATATCACATGAGATTGATCAATGATGTGTTCAAAATACGATATACTTGTTTACATGTGTAAAATTACAGTCCATTAGCTTTTGCTCCTTGAAGGTCTCTCACACTATTGTTTGTTGCTGCCAGTTTTTTTTTCATGATGCGGGAATATTGTCATGACTAATTAAGATGTGGAATTCCACATACAGTCAATGCTTTCAATCTTACACCATGCAAAAAATATGTTATACTTATGTGAAACCATGTATGTATAACAAAGTTATACTAGTAGTATACATACCCTATGTAATCTTGATGTTTACTTGTGGAGTATAACAGAAGTATACTCTACTTTAGACAGCCAAATGTTTTAACCTGGTGTGTATACTAAATGATGCTCAAGTTCAATGTTTTAACCTGGTATGTATACTAAATGATGCTCAAGTCCAATATTTTCCCCTGACGTGTATAGCAACTAAATGATGCTGTTCATTATCACTTTGTTTTAATTAATTCATTAAGTACTGAGAGTGTTCCTGTTAGCTCTCTGCTAACTTTAAATAGCTTAATTATAATAATGTAAGATATTCCAATGCAAATACTAGAATCTTTTGAGATTACCATACACAAGAAGAGACTTAAAAAGCTTTATGAACCTGAACTGTAATTTAATGTTTGTTGCTTACTATTTGCTTTACCAAGCAGTGTACAAACACAGTAGACTAAGTAACACCTGAGGTATACTAGGCATCTACTGGAGTTTACTGAAGTGGTAAGTTCACAGATAGTATATCACTACTATTTGGAGTTTATAATGTAAAATGCAGGATGTAGCTATACACTGTCATGTATATGGCTATATATAATACGTACATTTGTTTATTTATTTTCGTTCTCATTTATTTATTCTCATTCATTCATTCTCATTTAATCCTTTATTTAATTGCTTCACAACGTATGCATGGCGCATTAAATAAATTAAACAAGCAATTTTTTCAAGTATATAAATCAAAACTCAGAATGTAGTTCGATACACAGATAATAAGCATTATAACAAATAATATAATAATAATAATAATAATATAATAATGTCAATTAAAAGGCAATGGGTGAGTTGGCACAACTAAAAACGGCTAGTAGTACATGGTTCAGAGATATGCATCTGTCTAGTGCCATAAGAAGGGCAAGAATTGATGGGCCTGTATCTCCCTAGCACTCAACTTCATTAAAATTGACATACCTAGTAATTACTGTAACAATAATAAATAATTTGGTTGATCACATAAAAAAAGGACCTCCACACTGATAGCTAGCTATAGCTATTCCTTTTCTTTTTTTTTTACTTTTTTGAAATTTTCCCAATGAGTTAGCCAGAGGATAAACTTGTGACCCAGCTATGAAGTTTAACTGAACAGATTACTTCTCATCTATTTGAAGGTTTATTTTCAACTACACAGTAACTTCGTACCCCGAAAACCCTTTACCATTAGAGTAATAGAGTAAAAACCCTTTACCATAAGAGTATTAGTAAAGACTGGAAATGGTCGTCCAAATCATTGTCAAAGGTTGCATGCTGTAATGATTAGTTGGGGAAAGACCTTTTACCAATCCTGATATGCTACCCGCGGGGATCAGGGATGGTAAAGGGTTCGGCTCCGCCAGATTGTTATACCAATGTGTTATGGACTGGACTAGAGTGGAAACTTGCGCTATGGTGTACACGGGCTTCAAGTCTAGGTGAGTAGTTTCGTGGCCTGAAAGCTGAATTCTCTTTTGCCAGATATACTGTAAATCTCTGAATTTGCTGTCTGTAGTCACTATAGGTGTCATTTTAATTTTAGCTACACAGCAAACATCATAAAACTAATTTTTTAGTTCTTGTGTGAGAAGATGTAGATGCATGTTGGAGTTGGAATGTTAACAGCCTAAATTTCATAGGCTCCAACTGTCCCAGAATCTGCGGGACAGACTTGAATTTTTACCTTAGTCCTAGGTCCTCATTTATAAAGTATGACATTGCTCACCTTCACTACTAAGAGCAAGTAAACAACGGCATGATTATTTTTTTCATCTGGTATAAGGTCACATTCAATCTACGGTTTCATTTTGTCCTGGTCACATTTCATCTACGGTTTCATTTTGTCCTGCAAAAAAATTACAGATCAACATCCAAGTTTGAAACAGGCCACCAATATTTCATTGATTTTCAATTCTAAGCAATACAATGGCTACAGCAACGGCATTATCACTGCTGCAGTAATCTTCTCAATTACAGAAAATTCACTATACCAGTTTTAGCTACAACCAGATAGCTACAAGAAAGTACTTGCACAGCTAGAAATTTGCATGTAATAATTTAGAAAAAAAACAGGGTGGGTGGGGACGAGGGGAATTGATTTGTTATGATTTTTTTTTTTTTCAAATTGTATGTATCTCTTTGGCCATGGCAGTGAATTATTCAGTACTCATCAACAAACTCTGTGCTCAAAGATGCTACCATTATAAATCACAGCTACAGTAAAAGCTTAAGCATTAGAGTTAACTTTTGTCTATGGTGTCATTCTAATTAATGCTTTCTGGAATACCATTGTGACAATGATTTGTTGTGTTTTAACTGAAAATCAGAATCCGTGCGTGACTTAACATTTGTATTTTTTTTTTTGGTTGATGTGGTGGCGAGGATAGCAACTTTCAGTGTAACAGTGTGCAATGTATCTTTTGCCAGGTAAAGGGTTCGGCTCCGCCAGACTGTTATACCAATGTGTTATAGGACTGAACTAGAGTGGAAGCTTGCGCTATGGTCATGTACGCGGGCTTCAAAGTCTAGGTAAGTAGTGTCCTGAAAACTGAATTCTCTTTTGCCAGATACACTGTAAATCTCTGAACTTGCTGTCAGTAGTAACTAAAGGTGTCATTTTAATTTACACAGCAAACATCATAAAACTGTGTTTAAGTCGTGTTTCTTGTCCTCAAATTTTATCCTATAAGAATGAATGATGCTAAGCAAATGTTACCTGAGTTATAATAAAGTCAGTGTTTGAAGACAGTGGATTCCCAGTTGTTATTTTTTTCTTTGCACACTCAAAACTTTTATTTCTTTGTGAGAAAATGTAGATGCATGTTGGAATGTTAACAGCCTAAATTTCATAGGCTCCAACTGTCCCAGAATCTGCGGGACAGACTCGAATTTTTACCTTTGTCCTAGGTCCTCATTTATAAAGTACGACTTTACCAGCATTAATGCCTATCTAGGCAACTGGGTATTTTCAGGCACTTTTGATGACCATTACCAATTCTGGAATAGCATGGCACCAATACAAGTAGTGTGGCTGTCCATGTCTTACGAGTCACTATAAGTCTTAAACGAAGAGGTCGCATATTATGGCGGTATAGCTGGGGACATGTTTCGCTATAAGTGAAAAATGGCTGACACGCCCCCTTGTGTTAAAATATAGGTGTGGCCATTGCCGTACGTGTTCCGACTCCCCTGTGATATGTGACTCGAGTAACTCGCCGTCATTTGGCTAATATTATAGTCCTGTAATCATTATGAGTGCATACATATTACACCCTGAGTATACAGTACTTGTCTCTGCCCACTTTTATCTTATAATACCACGCACTGTATCCATGTGTGTCCGTGCGATGCATACTCTATAACCAATTGAACATGTCAGTCTTTACTGGCATTCACAACCTGTTGGTACTCATTCCTATTGTAGTATTATGATGTGGTACAATACATTCTAGTAAAGATGTAATTTGCAATAGATTATAAGTAATTATACACTACTGACTATTCAATTCCATTTAGTGCACACTATGTGCACTTGAAGTTATATAGAGTGAAACTTATAGTTTAAAAATTTGGACTGTTATCACTAATTTCTTTACACATTCAGAATATATTTTGAAATTGTGTGTACATATACACGCACACACACATCTGCACATGCATGTGTGATGAGTATACTGTCAACGTGTATACCCATTTTGTGCTGTAATGGGCTTCCTGTATCACCTAGGTGAATAATGATTTGGTGTTAGAAGATAGGAGTGGTTTGAGCATGTAGGTGATGAAGTGTGTGTGCATGTGTTCTATAGTGTTGATGTGGTGCACAAAAGTATCATTTCCTCCATTGTACAACTTATATTTATTGGATTAGCCACACCCATACGTAAGTACATATAATCAGGGCTTCATACAGAGGTAGGGGCGCCCTGGGATCTCCCACCAGGTTGAGTTTCCTCCTCTCCCTCCCCCCTCCCCCTAGGTTGAGTTTCCCCCCCCCCTCCCCCTCCCCCCAGGTGGAGTTTCCCCCTCTCCCCTCCCCCCTCTGTGGTTTTGATTTATAATGGTATTCTGTGATTTTGTTGTTTATATATTATATCTAATATTTGGTAAAAGTTTACTTCAGTTAATTCTAGACTTGAGACAATTTTTAATCGAATCGGTCTGGTTTCAGCAAAAGTGGGTGTGTTCAAATAAACGTGTGGCCCTCCTTTCTAAACTCATCCCCTCCCCCCAGAAAAATATCCTGTATGAAACCATATGCTCATGTTTACTAAGCTGGTCTTCGTCCCATCTAGTTTTTAACCCTTGGCGCACATGCATGGTAGGGTTGCACTACTTAATTTGTCTGTTAGTCTGTCTGTCAGTCTTTCTGTCACACAACAACAGATCTCAAAGACAGTGGCCTTCCAAAGATTGAAGAAGGTATCATGATGTTGTACTAGGCAGTTTAAGTCGCTTTATCAGATTACCAACTAAAGTACATTATGATTGGTTTTTGGGAAAACTGGGCAAAAAGTGTGCATTTCACAGGCCATTATACATACTCAGTGTGGATTATTACAGTTGGCCATTGGATATTTGCTGCCCAAGAGCACTTGATATCCAACCAAACTATAACTGGTCAGCTATTCAGCCAGCCAAAGAGATCAGATCTGGTTATAATCATGCATTTTGAGGGTGTGCTTTTCTGGCATATCAGTTAGCAATTTTTACCTCCTTTGCCATTGCTTCAAAGTTCAATGCTAACAACTATGGTTCAATCCTGGCATGGACACATTTTTCCTCCATTTTTTTTTTA
>WLWD01001468.1_pt1 | contig 33664 bp, 22 predicted proteins | sample 6712731 | NCBI WGS metagenome assembly WLWD01 (sample SAMN12718690, study PRJNA576275) | sponge metagenome | isolation source: marine sponge | host: Mycale hentscheli | place: New Zealand: South Island, Marlborough, Capsize Point | collected 2014-11-01
ACCCTCCACCTCATCCAGACCCTCTGTGTCACTGGGACCCTCCACCTCATCAGTACCCTCTGCATCATCCAGTGATGAAGAAAGCATCTTTCCAAGTAAGGAAGAAATGCGAAGACGTAAACTTCGTCATGAAAAGGGAGAGTTTATAAAAGTAAGTGCTACAGTGTAACATCTAGATCCATTTTGAATAATCTGGTATGCAATAGAATTTACGTGAGAAGAACAAGGATGATGTATTAAGTGCCAAAGACAGGGAAATTATGTCCAGTTTAAACTTGAGTGGATCATCAGGTATTTATTAGTATGTACAACACTTTCCTATTGACATAATGATTTATGCGGTAGATTTCCGGAGGGAGTCTAAAAAGGGCTACTTACATTGGAAGAAAAAAGATCTTGAAAGGGCCCTAAGAAGTTCTAAAACAGGTTTTTTATCTACATGTAGACCTTATTTTGTAAAAAGGCTATAAATTGCAGTCATTTTTTCATCGTAATGATAATCATTTCAGTGTTTTAAATTATTAACTTATTAATTGTTCTAAATATTTGATTTGAAGTGGCGTTTTGAATCATTGTTCATGCATGTGCACGCACATATACACCTGCACACACATTATGTCATGTCTTGCTGTTCGATTCCAATGACCCTATACTCGACTTCGCACAGAAGGACATAGACTCAAGACACAAACTTTATACCTCTGTACAGAGCTCTTTGGTGAGCCAGCATACATGTACACAGTACACCTGCTGCTATTCCACTGCATAATTTCTGGTCGTGTGGAGGGGCAATTGCACTAGCATGCCACACTCTTACTCCAACTTGAAGCCAATCTCATGAAATCTTCATCAGACATCCTTGTGGAGGATCATAGTGTCTGTTGCCTCAAGGCCAGGTATCACTCACATTCTACTAACTGCGAGATGGAATGTCCTTATCAAGAGAGGAGGTTCATGTACTTCTTACCCATACTTGTTCTGTTGAGTGGCTTAGGATGGTTATAAATCCTCATGGGTCCAGCAGTCGGTGTTACTCGAACTGATTCCAGCTAATGTACATAATCTGCAGATACACTCATACACACTAGCACTAGGAACGTACTCGGCTTCTTGACGTGTCCACTAAAGACTGTGCATGGCCGAGAGCCTTGCCAGTGTCTGCTCTAGGCCTGAGAATGGATAACAACACAGTGAGGGTTGCTATTGGCCTACAATTGGGAACAGCAATATGTGGGCAACATTATTGTCAGCTATGTGGGGAGAAAGTTAACACCCTTGGCAGGCATGCTCTCTGCTGTAGGAATACTGGTGGAAGACACAATCGACATGCTGCACTTAATGATATTATCAAACATGGTCTGAGGGTGGCCCAGGTCCCCTCTAGATTAGAGCCAACGGTCTCTTGGGATCTGATGGAAAAAACCCGGATGGAGTTACCCTAGCACCATGGAGGTCTGGCTGCCTGCTAGTATGGGATATCACCTTCCCTGACACCCTAGCACCATCATATAGGGCTCTTGCAACCCAAGAGTCAGGAAAGGTTGCTTCCGCAGCAGAAGAAAGGAAATGTGCAAAATACCAAGGTCTTCCACCTGGTCACTTGTTTGCCCCTATTGCCATTGAGACCTTTAGTGTGATAGGCTCAGTCTTTGTGCCTCTTAAACAGTGACTGGTGAATCCAAATCAACTAATTTCCTTATTCAGCGTCTGTCTGTTGAGGTAATAGCACCTCAGTGATGTGCAGCACAGGCACCTGACAAACTATTATTTTTACTCTGTATTTACAATCACTACCTTGCATTTTCTTCATCTTTATTACGCTTTGTATAGCTTTGTATTGTTTTATTATCATTCTAAAAAATGTGAGCATAATCAGGCAGGCCCTATATATAGTACACAGGTGGCACAGTTTTTTGTTTTGATTTTTCACCGCCAATTAATGGGTTAGCTCCTCAAGCCTTTAATAAAATGACAATAGCTAATAAATTATTACTGGTCAATACAATTATGGTTATACAAGAACTAATAATTAGAACACATAGGAAAGTGATGTTGCTGATAAATTTAAAAACTTCTTTTTTTACACATAATCAAATAGTCTTCAGGTTCATGCTCTGTAATAGTTCCACAGGCCATGCAGTGATGCAGCCAGCAATGACGTACGTTTCCATATCATCATTTTTAATACCTTCCCATGGCTTAATTTCGGGATTAATTTTTTCTATGGACAATTTCATGAAGCCACCAGGCAATTCATGGCCATGTAATAATGTTCCTGCCATAGTCCGTGCTCTGCCAACAATTTGGTTTGATTTTGTTAATAAATTAACAGTTTGTGCCACATCTATGTGTTTGTCTTGCTTGGCTACTTGAGCAGAGACAGTTATTTCTTTACCATCCGATACCGATAGCGTAGAATAGCCCACGTGTGATCTACGTGCACCTATTCCTTCTTTAGATGAGGAAGACTTAGTGTAGGCGTGGTCACTCACACTCGGCAGCACTTCAGGAGGCACCCCTATGAACATTAATAATAGGCAGCAAAAAAACAATAGACGAGCACACAATGAAATCGGGATATTAATGAAGAGTATGGCACCAAAAAAAAATAGGCTTACTGGGTGTGCTAATATAAGTGCAGTATGGCCAGCAACCCAAACAAATAGGCTTACTGGGGTGTGCTAATATAAGTGCAGTATGGCCAGCAACCCAAACAAATACAATAAAGTATATAAACATTGTCCAAACCAAGAAAAGAAAACATAAAAGAGAGCCGAGTTATTAATGAAGCTATACTAAATGTTCCATATTAGTGCTGGCGGCTGGCGAAATTTTTCTGCACTTCAAAATTTTGCATGCAAAATTTACTACATATTATAATTTCCCGCTTCAAAATAGCCTACACGTAGCCTTTTATTTTTCTTATATTGTTTGGATGCTGTTTATACTCTTAGCGAGACATATTAACTTAGAGCATTCCTTATGCCATAGACCGAGAGAAACAGCTGCAGCAGCAGCAACAACAGCAAAATACCAATAATAATAATGACAATAATAAATTGTATTGTCATTATGAAACTCTGCCCATGATAAAGAGTGGCAATGTGCCACACATACTAAACACACACACACACAAAGCATACACACAACAGCAGTAACAACATCATCACCCTCATAAACAACAACAACATAATAATAATAATTATATTCTTCCGTGACATCCAAATTTTGTACAATTACACCGTAACCACGTAATTTGAAAGATTCTACAATCTTTACCAAACACTAGATTAGGATGATACCTTGCTCGCCACACTGCGTTGTTGGAGCTCACTCCTAGTTCAATCATGAAGTTAATTATACTTTCCAGTTTTTGGTATGGATCATCAGTATGCCAACAAAACTGACACTTTTCAATATTATTCCACTTGGCAAAAGCAAACAGCCTGTGGCTTGGCCAGATAACTCATCATATTGTATTAATTTTCGAGCACACTCACTTTGACACGCAGCTCATCAAAAATATGCTAGAATGGAGCCAGAAAGTACCTACTCTTGTGAGTCTTACTATCTGTTTGGAATGTTCCTCCAGTGTATGTGTGTGTGTGTGTGTGTGTGCATGCATGCGTGTGGCATGTTGCCTGTGGTACAGCATAGCAGTCCAGTGTACCACTATAACTTCACTTGCCAACAAGTCAGTGAATTTTGTTCATAGCTGTCCGGTGTTGCCGTCAAATGTCCATGGGCATGTTAGAAGGCCCAAACATTTCAAAATAATAGTATTCAAGCTTTATCATGTGTGATTAACTCATACTAGCCGGATTCATGTGTTTGTGACAGTATCTGGGGGGTTTGGGGGGCGTAGCCCCAAGAATAGTGGGGAGTGGGGGGTGGGGGGGTGGGGAGGGGGGCAAAGCCCCCCAAATTTGGGTGTACCACTCATGTGACTACTAACACAACAGGCTAGCATGACTATCCACCACAAGGAGGGGTTTCCCAGCAATGGAAGTTTTAAATTTCATGATTTTTAATTTTGGCATTGACACCCCATTGGACACTTCTATGGTCCAACCAAGGTCCCAATGGGACAATTGACGGCATTATTGGACAACACTCATTTATTTGGTATATAACACTGCACCACACTCCACAGTATGGTGATTTATCTGACCAAGAAATAGGCTGTTTGATTTTGCTTTAGCAAATTCAAGTATACGAACAATTTAAAATGGTCTAGCCATACTGACAATCCGAATCAAACAATTGGAACTTTATGATTTACAAAATAGGGGTGTGTTCCAATAGTACAGTGCGATGAGCGAGATACCATCATAATCTAGAAGTTGGTAAAGAAGAATCTTTCAAACCACTTGGTATGGTATGTCATAAAACGGCATGGTATGGGACATCATAAAATCATGGAAGAATGTATTTTGAACTCCAGATAGTGGTGATATCTCGCTTGCCACACTGCACTGCCGGAGAGCACCTCTAGTTAGAACCAATGAGCACTGACATATGAACAGGTAAAGCAGACTGACTTTAAAAATAATAACAACTATATTCTTGTAAGCCTTACCAATACTTTAAAATACTCTTCCGTGTTTTGGATTTTTTTAGAATTTGTTTAAAAACAACAACTTGATACTGGTTACCCCCACACAGAGGCAATGTACCAAATTCGTACATGAAACTACACTAATAATACATGACAAATTGCAATTTGTTTATATATTTTTCACCAATTAAAAACTTACCTACGAATTTTATTGCAGCCATATTATGATATAGCAGCTTCAAGTGATCATAAGTGAGTGCTGATGGGTGACGCAGACGCACAGATGCTGGCAAGCCAATGATGTTACTTGGTTTCAGCTTAGAATACGGCACCTTAGCTAGTGGATCCCCAACAGCAAGTGCTGGAAAAAAAAGAAGAAAAAAAGTAAGAAAGTACTGTAACACATAATAACACAAACCAATATGAAAACAAACTATTTGTCATTTTCTCACCACCAATAAATGAGGTAAAGAACGCTTAATTCACTAATTATCTGGCTCCCAAAACCACACATATTAGTAGCTTCAACCACGCTAGTTCTGCCATTGTAGCTGCCTCTTTTTTTCACTATTAGAGTAGTATCATCCCTCGTCCATCCCATCTACCAGTTCATAACTTACAATATTTTGCGTTAAGATGATCCTGGACCTGTTGTCTCAAATCTTTCAAATTTTTTGACTCAGGTGGCATTGGTGTAATTCCTGCATGTAATATTGACAAACACATTAATGTTAGGTAGTGTTGTACTTGTAGGAAATGGCATACATCTGATACTGGATTGACAATATCCGATTGCCATTGTGGAAATTAATGAATCCTAGAAGTACTATGATCCTCCTTCCCCCCTCTCCCCCCCTGGATGGTAGCCTTACAAATAATGTGAGATTATTAGTCAGTTATTCTCTTTGAATATATAATCACCAGCAGGGAGTCACAGTAGCTGCTTCTAACGCAATCACCACGTACTTAACTCTATGCTATCCTGACAAAAAAAAAAGTGGTAAGGAATTCACCCTCGACACTTGCGGCACTATTATCCTGTGCAATCTGTTTATCGTTGGGAGGTGAGCACTGACCTGCTGTGCCCGTTCAAACTGCATTTCACTCTGTCAAAACAACACCTGTGCTTAAGAATTACTTAGAATTATTACCTAGTCAATTTTTTTCCTTGATTTTTTTTTGTTATTTTAGAGTGCCTATGTAAGACTAGCAATGAGAGTTCACACTTACTATGGTGCTCTAATAATAATATCAGTAGCAGCTCCTACTTTTTCGGTGTGTAAATAACGTGCAACTCTAGTTAGTAGATACATGATTAGACAAACAACAACAACAACAAACTACAATTATTACAAACATTGTATACAAATTCATTATAATAAATTCACCAAACCTGGTTTGGTTGAAATCAGGAATGACGCAGGAATATGTGGGTTGGTCTGCAGAAATTCTTTCCCACTAGACGTCCCTCCCACATAGTGATTTGTATCATTACAAACAACATAGTGTACATGCAGTCCAGTCTTCTCTGCCCATTCACACTAAATATAAATAATATGATCATTCATCAGTTCAACCAAGACTAAGCGTCATCACTAGACAACACACAACACCTGCTTACATTATCTTGCAAGTTGCTCAAAATTCGTTGAGTCTCATGCCATTTATCAAACTTCCCCTCACTTGGACAAGGAACCTGGGCAGCAATTTGCTGATAGTGTTGTTTTTCTTTTTCGCCCATCTCTTTCCACTTCTTTGCAGCTTCTTTGTTTTTGTCTCCCAAATCTTCACGTATCTGGTGATCTATAATATACAATATAAATAATTATCAATTACAATAAAGGGGGCATCACGGCACATTAATGAAGTGTACAAGTGTGACAGGGACTCTAAACTACACCCAGGGCTGCATTTCAGGGGGCACACCCCCCCAACCTCCTAGAAAAGCCTTTGCCTCTCCCCCCCCCCCCCCCCCCCTCCCCTAGAGATTGTTCAGTACTCAAGTTAAGTCTTTGCAACATGTAATCAGCATTACCTTACCATACCTATTTAAGCAGGGAAAACTATGAGTTCTAATACACAAAAGAATGTTTTATTATTTTTAATCTCTGCCCCTCCTAGAATTTCAAAAATCCTATTTCGCCCAACTAGGTTCGATTTCTGTAAGCAGCCCTGCACACCCCCGTTACAGGAATCGAGAAGGAACCAAGGACAGTAGGTAATGTGCGTTGATGACTCATTGACACTCTAACTAACCAGTTAACTTTGAACTGAGTATATAGGAAGTGGACACATTTGTGAGTTACCAAGCGAAGCAATTCTGCTTTGCTTTTTGCCTAAATTCACGGATGCAAAGGTAAGTATAGTGAGTGTAAATGAACCCACTGGAGCTTCCGGGACACACAATAGACAGATTACACTTTCGTGGCGAGACGGAGAACTGATAATGTCCCGGATGTTTGGGACAGTTGGCAACTATGCAATTTTATCCATTATTTTAAATACCACGTTGCGCATCTTGAATAGACCACACAATGCATGTCAGACCCCTTGAAAAACAAAACACAAACAACAACAACAGTATCAAAAGCACCACCAACAACACAGCAAAAACAACAACAAACAAACAAATGAACAAACAAAATAGCTAGTTGAGACTTGGATCTATTTATCATTATTATCAATAAGTAAAGTAAGTCCTACCCCCTCCCCCTGACATTTTGAAATAAATAAGTCAAATACTGCCACAATTGCATAATTTGCTAATATCACTTGATAGTTTACATACCGTAGACGCTGATTATTAAGCACCACTATATTATGTTAAGCGCTGATTCTTGTTGAGCGACCCAGTTTTACTTTGCTCTTGGACCTTTATGTTTAGCGCAGCCAACGACGCATTGTGAACTTCGACCTCACTCCAGGCGCGTTGTGCTCATAAGCACCCTTTGTTAAGCGCTCATTTGCGCGCTTAACAACCAGCCTCTACGGTATCTCATTGATACATTTTTGTAGCCACATTAATATGCCAGGATTTACAAATTGGTGCACTTATGTAAACCTAATAAAAATGAAATTATCATACCCATTGATTTGAAGAAATCCTTAACAAACAAATTGTAAGGGTTCGGAGCTCTTAGTTTTTGAGGTGCTTTTTTTTTTTTTTTAGTTTTCTCTTTATCCAGTCCCTTTCTTCTTTTTCCAATTCTGCAATAATTTATAATGGTGATAACATCCTGATGCTAGCAAAGTACCTCAACAACAATTATGAAATACATACCAATGATACAAGTGATGATTTCACACAAATTAATTGCACAGTGATATAAGACAGCTACATACGTGGTAGTGTACTTGAATATGCAATAAGCTTTAGTAACTATAATTAACTATTATAGGGGTATTCTGAGCCAGAGTTGGGGTTGATTATGATTACAATCGTAATCGATTGTAATCAATTACAAGTTTTTGCGTAATCATAATCATAATCAAAATCATGTGGCTAATTGTGGGTGTAATCGTAATCATAATCACAGTTTTGTAATCAAACCCATAGAACTATTACTGGTAATATTAGCAGTAAAGTAAACTGCAAGTGTTAGCTATAATTAAGAGTTGTAGCAGCTGAACTAAAGGCCACTAATGTAGCCTGCAACTTCCTCCATTCTCCAGCATCTAGTGGACCAGTCGAGACCTTTTTCCATTGCTGGAAAAATATGTAGATCGATAAGATACTGTCTATCAGACAAACTGGTTGAAAAACATGTTCCCTCATTGTAACAATCCTTAATTTTTTTACAATTGTAATCGTAATCAATAATCATAATCGTTTATTTGACTGTGTAATCGCAATCATAATCAATGTTTCATAATCACACTGTAATCGTAATCATAATTATAATCATGTTATGGTAATCAACCCCAACTTTGGTTCTCAGTCTTAATTTTTTTTTCACACTTGTATCTGAGTCTTGTAATGAGAACTCTATACTACATTAATAGAGAGTACTAACTTTTATCTCCGATCCTTCTCTCCTTAATTTCTTGGCTACTTGCTGAATTAAAGATACTTTGTCTTGTCTTGTACTATCCATTCCTCTATCATAGGCTCTCTTCAACTCTTCCCTCTCATCATCATTAAAATAAACTCTAGTTCTCGTGGTGGCAGTGGCTCCTTCCATCGTTATAGCCTCCTCCATCGCTTGTGCAGGTATGGTAAAGGTCTCTATTCCTGCAGGTGAACTTTGACCTCCTAAGTGTGCTCAGTCAGCAATAATTATCCTCCAGCTAATACTTGAGAACAAAACTAGACAAAGTGTACCTAATGACTTGGAATGAAAGACGTTATGTGCAGAACGGCTGACCCTCACCTTTGACCTCACGCGATGTCTTTGCGCGCGCTCTTGTTGCTAGCTGTCACCTTCGACCTTTGTGGAAAGTTGTCCTTGGTGACCCTGCAAGATTGATTTAGGAGGTGGTTCGTTTTGTTGGCTAGGCTGTATTTGTGCTACACGTGAGTGATGATAAAGGAGAAGAGGACTGCAATGGCAGGAATTCACTTATGCTATGCGATAACAAGTAAGTGTACTAAATACTGTGATGTGTAATGTTTAATAGATAGCTAATGAATTGTATTTAGGAGTTTTGCAAATTATTTGACATGACAAAAAAAACAGAGTTTTCTTTAAACACCTCTCCCCGCCAAACTTGTAAAGCATGTAACTGTCTGAACTAACCATTTCTGCTGCCAATTTATTGCTGAAAGTGTGGGTTATCGAATAATGAGTAATAGCATGGGTAACAGTGCTATTAGGGATCAACAGCACTCGTAAGGCAATTGAAATAGTACTCAGAGAGTAGTTGGGCGGAGCCCGACCTCTGCTGAAGGGAGAGGTCGGGTAACAAGCCTATACCCGGGTTAGTTCCTGCTGAGTCAGCTAATCATGACGTCATGAACCGATTGTGTGGGATTTACGATTTGTGGCCATTCTTTTCACCCACGCACATTTCTTGCTCCTTTTGCTCCTTGCGTGTACGTATATTTCTGCGTAGGCGTATTCCTGTCCGCCCACCCATTCCCTTAGCATTTAACCACACTGCAATCTGATTGGACTGCAACGTACGTTGCAGCAGGGAACAAACCCGGGTATAGGCTTGTTACCCGACCTCTCCCTTCAGCAGAGGTCGGGCTCCGCCCAACTACTCAGAGAGTGCTATTTCAATTGCTTTACGAGTGCTGTTGATCCCAAAAGTACAGGTTACCCGTGCTGTCACTCGCTAATAGTAGGCTTTTTTTTTTTTATCATTTGCACTTGTAGCTACACTGTATCAGTCACTCACTATCTTTGTATTTCAGTTAGATTCCTCTGGAATTTCGATTTCAACCTATTGCTCCTCTTAAAATGTTGAAAACTTTCCGTCTAATATGGGTAGAGCTTCTGTGGTACAGAATGACATTGTCTCCAACTAGAATCTCTCCAACTGTACGTTTCCAAGGTTAATACTGCATGCGTGCACACTTATCCGTATTATTTTACTTAGCTATGTGGTATTTCACTTAGTTTCCACTTAGTTACCGTGCTATTTCACTTAGTTACGTGCTATTTCACTTTCTCTGTGCGACTTCAATTGAAGAGTGATTTTCCCACACAATTTTGAATGGGCAATTTACGTGCCGTACTATTAGATTTAGAAATTGCTGTGACAATACGCCATCTGACAAGGAATAGTCTGAGAGAACAAACTCAAAACCTGTTTCATTTTGGTTTTCTTCATGTACATGTTCCATATCATCGTCAGGAGTGGCAGTAAACACTCGGCCACTGTAACTAATGAAATGCCCCCCCCCCCCCACCTCCCTAGTACTTTAGTGAGATTGTGTTGTTGTTTTTTCCCATTAGTGTACTGGCAATTTTTAATTAACAGTGGTATACATGATGACAGTGGCTAAGGTGTAAGGCTAAGTAGGAAAAATAAATAATACAAAAAAAAAAGAGAGTGGGGAAATTTTTATTCTAAGTCTTGACACAGAATTACATCTTATAAGGTGTATTGCATGATTAACTTTAATGTCGATTGCCCCCCCCCCCATTCACATTGTCTAACTTAGCTCCCCCTTGGGTGACAAGCCGGAAGAGCCCTAATGATGATAGGGATAATAGGGTGTTGAACTTGTCTACAATCAGTATGGGTCATGAGATCCTCAGAAGTGTGTCTAAGAGTTGGCCAGAGATATATTTATCGTATTGACAGTGGTTAGTGTGCAGCAGTTCAATATGATGGGATTTCTTGGATAATATTTGTTTGACTAGGTATAAACATGCTTGATTATTAAAGTTCAATGTTTTTTTTTTAATAGCAGCCTAAATGTTTGATTAAAAAAACATTTAGGTATGACTAGTGGTTTGAACTTTAATAATCAAGTATGAATATGATGGGATGGAAGTCAACGGCTTCTATATCGATATCTGAACACAGCTGATGTCTTTTATAGTAGGCCTTCGCTATGTATATAGAAATTTGTAAGTAAGTAGCTGCAGCCAACAACTCCACATTAGTTCTCAAGATGTCTGGTCGAAGCATTTATTTGAAGTGAGAATTCATATCAGGTGGATTTATTGAAGTTAAATGGGGAACAAAAACAATAGCGGCCGCATTAATGCAGCCACGGAAGTCGATCACTTTAAAGAATCATAAAAAATACAATATTAAAGCTATATGTGACATACGGTAATCAAAAGACGTCTAAAAGACTGCTCATTCTGACAATGGCTAAAACTTTCTTTTGCTATGTAACCTTTACCAATTTTTTGTACCATTCGATCAGGAGTTTACGGCTTCTTGTTTTACAACCTTTGAGGCTATTAAAAGCTTCTGGCGAATTTAGCCATGTAGAGAAGAAGAAAGTAAGGACAGATAGTTAGCTACCTGTGCAGCCGTTTTCCTTAGGGTTAGAAGTATAGAAAGTAATGATGGAGCCTCAGGGAAGCCAGTATAATCAAGCAGTACTAAGTCCAGTAGCAATAGATGTCTACCTAATACAGGTATTAGTAGGAAGGGGTGATGAATCTGTAATGATAGAAAGAGTGCTAGGAGTGTGAGAGCAGCAAGCAAGAGAAGGTTTGATTCAGTTTATTTGAATGTTAGAAGTGAATGTCATACTATTCTGTGTTGAAACAAAGTTGGGTTTTTTCTATAGCCTTATTTATACATTAAAATAGGATGGGAAAAGAAATGTATTTTATTTTATCACTTTTAAAAAGTCACTGATGAAGGCTACATGGAGCCGAAACATTTGAACTATTATTACAGATACTACAGAAATTAAAAATAAACATGTTTTAGTATGAAGCTGTATATTTTTATGTAGTAATAATGAATCTTTATGTAATACTTAATTAAGTTATTTTACCATCACTTCATCCTTGGTCGTAACTTGTGATACCTAAATTTTTAATCAGTGAATGAGTATTGATCAAAACTGAATCATGTCATTCATTAGTAGTGTATGCCTGTGTGTGCAACTAGTTTCCTGTGTAGGAATGTTTCTTCTATAATATATAGAGCTGACGTTTCTTCCCTGTCACTAACCTCTAAAATTAATGTTGTGGTTTTTTACCACACTGTCTTGACCGTTCCATTTCTGCATTATACTACAGTATGTGTTCATGCATGCCTCTACCTCTTGTTGTGTTACAACTGACTCCAATCTAGAGATCCAGAACCGCCGTGTTAGTGAATATTTTTAAGAGACTATACCTCTTAGCTAGAGTTTGATAAACTGTTTCTAACAATTTCTTGGTAGGATCAGCTTGCAGAGTACAAGTTGAATTTCATGATTGCATTTATTCACTTCAGTGTGTTTTTTTTTCTATTGCTTTTCCTTGTAGTGGGATGGAGTGGGTGAAGCTGCTTTCGATGTCTCTGACTTAGACTAGCTGTGAATGATGGCTCAAGAAGTGTCAACATTTGATCATAGAGTTACCTGACATTGCTGAAGTGATGGCAAGGTGAGTGTTCTCAGAGTGTGTTTGTAATAAGGAAGTATTGATTCCAATAGGTCTACGTTGCTAGAAGGTATCACCAACACTCGGAGCAATTAGTGGCTCTGGCTAGCTTGTTGTGGTCACCTAGGACACAAGTGTGTGTGTTTGTGTCAATAAATATACATGTAAATATGTACGTCAAGTAATGTTATCAGATGTCACTGTATATGAGACCAGTACTATCGCAAGATGTTGATAATCGTAGTGATCTGAATGCTAGTCCATACTCTGGCAAGTTTCTGAAGGCTGATCTTATGCAATATAACCTGTGATTTCCCCCTAAGTGAATTTGTGCCTCCCAAAAATTGCCGATTTAATTCCTGGGGAACACTATTGCAATAACAAGGAGTGACTAATGCAGTAACATTAACACATGATCCTGTGACTGTTCTGTTGGAAGATGTCTATTATTTCAGCTAACTTTATTTTGTGTAATCTATGACCTTCAGTGGCATTGGCATCAGCTGTGTCTAGTTCAGTTCTAGTTAAGAGGTTATACCTCCATGTATTCTACATACACAAGGAGTCTATATGTAGGATAATAAGTTCTGTTCTGTTAGTCAGTTTTGTCAATTAGTTGTTATGAGTTTCATATCACTAAATTACCAGCTGTAGCTGTACCAAGTAGAATGCTTGGTTTCCCTCAGTTGGAACATCTCTAAAAATATTCCAGTCTGCGGAACGTTTTAGTTCTTTTAGAACCTTTTAGAGGAGCCCTGCAATGGCAGTCAAGTGTGGGCACATCTGAACAATTTTTCAAATTTTATCCATCTGTGTCTCTGGCTTGTAGTTTATAAGCACATTATTTATTCCTGACAGGCTTTAGGATCTATTTTGATCATGTCATATTTAATTTCGCTTTACTGGACCCTTTACCTACTGTTATGCGGCGGGTAGGCTGACATTAAGTAGTTGTCCCCTCACCAATTGGGAAAACCACAAACAATAGATGACATAATAAGGTGGTATATCCTGTGACGTAAGACTGCTCTAACTTTTTGTGTGTGTTGTATTTCTATATGGCTGACTGAGTTGAATAATTCATGTGCCATGAAATATCTTAGTGGTACAGTTGCAATAGTTACTAACATGCAATGGACAATGATGATCATAAAATTTTGCATGAAGGTTCGAATAAGAAAAGTGGGAGCCGGCAATGCACCCCACACCTGTAACGAAGGCTTACGCCTGATCATAACGAGGGTTGGCAGCATGATTTTGTGATTTAGAGATATGTGCAGTATTTAGTAATGGCCGTATTGCCAAGATTGGCTCTGTCAAAGTGATCAGTATTCTCGAAAGCTTGGAAACTCCTGAATCAGTCAGGTTGCATGCTGTAATTGATATTTGACATGAGAGTGTTACATGAGAAGGGAGGCGGAGCAAGTGCTGGATGTGTCTTGGGACTCATAAGCCACACTACACTATTGCCAGTGTGGCATTATAGAGAGCATGGATAGGCAGTTCTAGTACATATAGTTAGATTTCCGCCAAATAAAGGTGTGATGGTCTGTCCGGGGCCCCTTTGAAAGTGTCTATGCAGGGCACGCTGCCCTTCACTCTATTTATTCTTACACTATCACAGTCGCTGCCTGTCTATTCACACACGATCAGGCTCTTTGCCTATCTATTCTCTCACTCTCGCTGCATGTCTATTCTCACACGATCAGGCTCTCTGCCTGTCTATTCTCTCACTCACGTTGCCTGTCTATTCTCACATGATCAGGCTCTCTGCCTGTCTATTCTCTCACTCTCGCTGCATGTCTATTTTCTTACTCTCAGGATCACTGCCTATGTATTCTGCACTATCAGGCTCACGGCCGTCTATTCTCTCACTGTTAGGCTCGCCGCCTGTCTAGTCTTACACTATCAGGCTCATATTCTCTCACTATCAGGTTTACTGCATGTCTACTCTCACTCGCAGGCTTGCTGTCATCTATTCTCTCACTCTCACTCAGGCTCGCTGCCTGTCTATTCTCACACTATCGGGATTCTGCCTGTCTATTCTCACTCTCACTCAGGCTCGCTGCCTGTCTATTCTCATACCAGCAGACTCACCGCCTACCTATTCTCACACTATCAGACTCACTGCATCTGTGCACTCTCAGACTCACTGCCATCCAATCTTGCACTATCAGACTTGCCTTAATCTTGCACTGACGCCCAGGGCCTATCTATTCTTGCATACACTATCAGACTTGCTGCCTATGTATTCTCAGGCTCACTGCCTATGTAGTCTCAGGCTCACTGCCTATGTAGTCTCAGGTTCACTGCCTATGTATTCTCAGGCTCACTGCCTATGTAGTCTCAGGTTCACTGCCTATCTATTCTCAGGCTCACTGCCTATGTATTCTCAGGCTCACCGCCTATGTATTCTCAGGTTCACTGCCTATCTATTCTCAGGCTCACTGCCTATGTATTCTCAGGCTCTCAGGTTCACTGCCTATCTATTCTCAGGCTCACTGCCTATGTAGTCTCAGGTTCACTGCCTATCTATTCTCAGGCTCACTGCCTATGTATTCTCAGGCTCACCGCCTATGTATTCTCAGGTTCACTGCCTATCTATTCTCAGGCTCACTGCCTATGTAGTCTCAGGTTCACTGCCTATCTATTCTCAGGCTCACTGCCTATGTAGTCTCAGGTTCACTGCCTATGTATTCTCAGGCTCACTGCCTATGTAGTCTCAGGTTCACTGCCTATGTAGTCTCAGGTTCACTGCCTATCTATTCTCAGGCTCACTGCCTATGTAGTCTCAGGTTCACTGCCTGCCTATTATTCTCTCGCTGCCTGTGTACTCTTTGAGCTGATGGAAGCAAATTAATTTAATATTAGAATTCCACCATGTGTTAACAATGTTACTGCAAACATGTCTTGTATCTATATCAGAAAGGCCAATCTTCCTGTAGCATATTGCCCATTTTTGTGAAATAACATGTAATGTACATGTATTACATTGAGCGACCAATAGTTTAGTTACATGTATTACAAGTGCAACATATGTAGTATTCTTCAAAATACTTATGTAAAGATGGTTATGATGTTTTGTACTGCTTAGAAAAGTTTAGTAGAATTTTTTACAATCTATCTTTATTTTGCTCTCTGTTAAATTCTCAGGATTGATTACTGCAAGAAATTATTTGCGTGACGATAGGGGGACCTTTTCCACAACAGTTAGTACCCTATGTGAAGCCAACAGCTTCATGTTTTCTCAAACTTTCATGTTTTCTCTGACTGCCAGAACAACTATAACATTTACATTTTATTTCATCATTAGTATTCACGCATGCTTATTTGTTCTTATTTTCGTGTACCGTTGATCGTCGTGATGTTTCGTTTTTTTGTTTATATTTATCACCTAGAACACTGTCATTGACTGTTCTTACTGGAACTCTGACGCTACCATACCCGCTAGTGGGTCTTCACTGCACTAGTTACTCTGTTTCTGCTTGGTGTAGTGTGTGTCAATAGACTACGCTGGGATTAAGTCCTCAACTTGCTGGATAGTCCCTCTTGTACGTGCACACTGAGGGCTAATAATAATAGTAACAAATTGTAAAGATTTCGTGTGTTAATATTAACTTATGTTCTTCGTATTCATCAATCACCAGCGTTATTCATTTAAAATCATATATAAATTTTAGTTATTTTGAATGTAAATTCAATACAGACTACTGTGTGTAAGTATTGCTGATACGTTTGTAGTTGGGATTTAGTTTGTATTGCAAGTAGGCATTGATCTTTGTATATCAGATAGGATTGCAATCTTCACTTTGAATCTCTCTAGTGAGAATGTTCGCGGATTCTTCATCATCAGTGATGTGTTCCACCTCAGTTTATTTCTCTTATTATAACAATCTTGTTTCAATACTCTATACTTGTATTATATATGCCACTTAATTGTTTTATTTACCCCGCCCTTATAATTGTTATATATTTTTTGGTTAAAATGGCCCAGCTCCCCCCTCCCCTGTATGAAGCCCTGACCAAATACTGGCATATGTAGACACACTGACAAACTTCAGTTCCTTCCCCTACTCTAAACTTGGGTCTGAAGAAGCCTGTAGCAGAGAAAATAAATGCACTGCCAGTATCATAAATATTGGGAGTTTTTAAAACCAAACTTTGAGGGACTACGGGGGAGAGGGGGAGGGGGGTGGGTGGTTTATTTGAATAGATGAATCAGGTAAACACTTAATGCAAAACTATAGCAGAGACATTTGGAAAAGCTGAGCAGAGGATAAAGGGTAGGAGCAGGTGGTAGCATTACTAATTAAGATCTCCTTTTCCTCACTCAATTACGCAGATGCCCATTAATTGGGTTAACTGAAAAACAACAACAACAAACAAATGACTTCATCAAGTGATACTATTATGGATAAATTAATAGTGCTAGTAGAGATGTGTCAATTGGTGAGAAAAGTGTAAATCTCTACTCATACAAATCACTCACTCACAAGAAAGGGAAACTCAGCTTAAGGAAGAGAAGAGTGTGGAGGAATTTAGTTTAAAGAAGGGGGAAAGGTGTGTCCCCCTTTTGGTATCAAACAATGCAGAAATCATTAGTGACCTTAATAATTGGTGCACTTTGTTTTCAAGAGGCTTTATCTTTCATTAATACACTATCTGTTGTTGATTTTTACATTAATGAAAGATAAAGCCACTTGAAATGATAGTCAACAAGGCAGTACTCATTGTGACATAAAAAACAACAACGTACATTACTGAAGGTTACATCTCCAGGTAAAGTAGGAAATATATGCTCGTCAAATTATTAAGTTGAGCTTAGAGTGACAGGGTGATGGAAGTGGAGTGGGGGTGTACAGGGGGTCACACACTGTGGAGATTTAAATGATAAGAAACAGTTTTAGTTATTTTTTTACCAATTAAATACTTAATAGCTTTAATAGCATATTTTTTCAAAGATATGGTTTGAGTGGCGTGGGAAGGGGGGGGGGGGGCATAATATTTTTACACAACTTTAAAATGTGATTTCTCGCATGAACACCTGCAAACCACAAAAAAAACTTGCCCTTAGAGCCTAGTCTCGCGTAGCCAGACACTTTACCAATCGCTACGCGGGAAAGGGTCTGGTAGATTGACATTGAGCAGTTTGTTCAGTTCCCCTTGCTAATTGGGGAGACCGTAAACAATAGGTGATGTAATATCCTGTGACATAAGACTGCTCAAACTTTTGCACGTGTAGTATTTCTGTGCACAACTCTCCAACAGCCGTGTCAAAACTCTTCCTTTAGATGATGCCATTAGTTATGCTAAGCAGTGACTTGGCCTAGCTTTTTAAAGATATCTGCAGTTGGAAGTTTCGCTTAGCAGCAAAATATAGTTGTTGCTTTGTCATGCTTGTACAAGTAACATTTCTTCATGGCAATACAGAACAAGCTCTGCTTACTGATCTGAACAATTCACGCGCCTGAAAATATTTAACGATTTACACCCACACTAATTGAACCACAGTTAACCACTTGCTGACTAAGCAAGAACAAACTGCTCAATGTCAGTCTACCAGACCCTTTTCCCGCGCAGCAATTGGTAAAGGGTCTGGGTACGCGAGACTACTTAGAGCCCACCCATACTGAATCATCTTCCTCACTGTTTGCATTGCTCTTAAATTTACTACTTTTGCATTGTTTGTAACAAGAGGAGTCTATCTGAATACTTTCTGACTGGCAAGCAACACCCCATTTTTGTAATTAGAGCAAAGTTTAGTGAAGCCATTCAACATTTTGATGCCATTTGTACAGGATCCTGATAGATATGAGCACAATGTTGCTATCATAAGTACTGGTACTCTCTGTATCACATGCACATACATGAACAACTGTGGCATGTAAGTTTCAATTATTACAAATGGCATGTTAAGTTTCAATTATTACAAATTATTGTATCAGCCCATGAGTAAATTGTAGAGCTTTTGCTGCTATGTCTGTACAAATTAAAGTTTTTGTTGTGGTGCTCGTCACACCTGTTTCCTCATGTACAAACTCATATATTGTATACACTTACACATGTACATGTGTGTAGTATATAAAGTGTCATTGTGGTCTCTTTCATTCATCTTAGTAAGAGGTACTTTCTTGCTTTTTTTTCCTTCTTACATTCATAATGTATATTTAGTTTTCTAATTAAGCATTCCTATTTAATGGTTATTATTGAGACCTTTATCAAGTAGAGATGAGCAGTGTAACATCAAGTGCTGTACTGTACTGTAGTGAAAACAGCATTGTGTTCCTGAAAGGAGCACTGGACCTTTGGTAACATGTAATTACTTTCCCTTCTTTGTTACAGGTTTGAGATGTCCAAGGAATTGCCATGGATACGTTTCCAGTGACGATTCAATCCTTGTTCGAAGGAAAATCTACTGGAATATTGAGGACAACTAAACTTATCACTGACACTGTCATAATCCAACTCTTTAAGAGTTTCTTCATACTGGAAATTTACAGTATTTTATTTTTATGGAATAGTTCATTAGTATTTTGTCAATGGCATTGGGAATATTATACTAGCATACAAACAAACTGCGTTTTCAGAATAAAGTTGACTAACATAGTACTCAAGGTTTCTTCAGTTAGTACCTCTTAGTGCTGCCTTGAGGCATCACGTCGATCGTACTTAAGTTGTATTTAACTAGTAATACAATGCTACCATTTACTCTAACACATAGGAGAAACATTTCTATGAACAAATTGGGGTGGGGGAGGGGGGAAGGGAGGAGGCGGCGAGTGAGATGCATGGACCCAGGAAAAGTACTGTCGCTACTATTATATATATACACATGTAGTTTGCTCCATTCACTTTATGGAGTTGTGGTCTGTCGACTTAAGAATATGTGTCACCAGTATAACATTTGCTTCAACTTTTAGAATAAGCAGTCACGCCCAAAATTGAAGCCACACCCTTTGATTGGAACAAGTATTATAATTATAAAACTACAGTTGCAAAATATTGATGTGTACACAGCTATTTTTCCAAGTGATCATGTACGTGTACTAGCATGATTGAGGTGCTGCTTGGGGTGGGTCTGTCGGCACACAAATGGTCAGCCCCACAGAGATGGTCAGCCCCCGCAGTAATGGTCAGCCCCGCAGCTAGCGACGGTCAGCCATATGCGCATGCGCACGTGCTTAAGGTTCAAAGTTCATTTGATCGGCTGCGCTCTGAGGTCAAAGGTGAGGGTCAGCCGTTCTGCACATAACGTGAGCCCTTGGAAATGGACGACGTTATGTGCAGAACGGCTGACCCTCACCTTTGACCTCAGAGCGCGGCCGATCAAATGAACTTTGAACCTTAAGCACGTGCGCATGCGCATATGGCTGACCATTTCTGCGGGCCTGACCATTACTGGAGGGCTGACCATTGCTGCGGGGGTGATCATTTGTGTGCCGACAGACCCATTCCAAGCAGCACCTCAATCATGCTAGTACATTGGAAAAATAGCTGTAGGTACGCATCAATATTTTGCAACTGTAGTTTTATAATTATAATACTTGTTCACACAACAATCAAAGGGTGTGGCTTCAATTTTGGGCGTGACTGCTCATTCTAAAAGTTGAAGTAAATGTTATACTGGTGACACATATTCTTAAGTCGACAGACCACAACTCCATAATGAAGCAAACTACATGTGTATGTATCTAGTAACAATCATGCTAGTAGCAACATACAAGCACTTTTCCTGCGTCCATGCATCTCACTCGCCTCCTCCCTTCCCCACCTCCCTTTCCCACCCCAATGTGTTCATAGAAATGTTTCTCCAATGTGTTAAGAGTAAATGGTAAATACAACTTAAGTACGATCGACGTGATGACTCAAGGCAGCACTAAGAGGTCACTAACTGAAGAAACCTTGAGTACTATGTTAGTCAACTTTATTCTGAAAATGCAGTCTGCTTGTAAGCTAGTATAACATTCCCAATGTAATTGACAAAATACTGATGAGCTATTCCATAAAAATAAAATACTGTACATTTCCAGTATGAAGAAGCTCTTAAAGAGTTGGATTATGATAGTGTCAGTGATAAGTCTAGTTGTCCTCAATGTTCCAGTAGATTTTCCTTCAAACAAGGATCAAATCGTCATTGGAAACGTATCCATGGCAATTCCTTGGACACTCTTGCATCTCAAACCTGTAGCAAAGAAAAGAAAGTAATTACATGTTACCAAAGGTCCAGTGCTCCTTTCAGGAACACAATGCTGTTTTCACTACAGTACAGTACAGCACTTGATGTTACACTGCTCATCTCTACTTGATAAAGGTCTCAATAATAACCATTAAATAGGAATGCTTAATTAGAAAACTAAATATACATTATGAATGTAAGAAGGAAAAAAAAGCAAGAAAGTACCTCTTACTAAGATGAGTGAAAGAGACCACAATGGCACTTTATATACTACACACATGTACATGTGTAAGTGTATACAATATATGAGTTTGTACATGAGGAAACAGGTGTGACGAGCCCCACAACAAAAACTTTAATTTGTACAGACATAGCAGCAAAAGCTCTACTATTTACTCAAGGGATGATACAATAATTTGTAATAATTGAAACTATCATTTCTCAATGATTTTACATGCCACAGTTGTTCATGTATGTGCATGTGATACAGAGAGTACCAGTACTTATGATTGCAACATTGTGCTCATATCTATCAGGATCCTGTACATATGGCAACAAAATGTTGGATGGCTTCACTAAACTTTGCTCTAATTACAAAAAATGGGGTGTTGCTTGCCAGTCAGAAAGTATTCAGATGGACTCCTCTTGTTACAAACAATGCAAAAGTAGTAAATTTAAGAGCAATGCAAACTGGTATGGGTGGGCTCTAAGTAGTCACGCGTACCCAGAGCCTTTACCAATCGCTGCGCGGGAAAAGGGTCTGGTGTGGTTCAATTAGTGTGGGTGTAAATCGTTAAAGATTTTCAGGCGCGTGAATTGGGGAGGGGGGGAGCTGGGCCATTTTAACCAAAAAAATATATAACAATTATAAGGGCGGGGTAAATAAAACAATTAACTGGCATATACTATACAAGTATAGAGTATTGAAACAAGATTGTTATAATAAGAGAAATAAACTGAGGTATGGAACACGTCACTGATGATGAAGAATCCGCGAACATTCTCACTAGAGAGATTCAAAGTGAAGATTGCAATCCTATCTGATATATACAATACACAAGGTGTTGTGGATCCTTCTAAAGATCAATGCCTACTTGCAATACAAACTAAATCCCAACTACAAACGTATCAGCAATACTTACACACAGTAGTCTGTATTGAATTTACATTCAAAATAACTAAAATTTATATATGATTTTAAATGAATAACGCTGGTGATTGATGAATACGCTAATATTAACACAAAATCTTTACAATTTGTTACTATTATTATTAGCCCTCAGTGTGCATGTACAAGAGGGACTATCCAGCAAGTTGAGGACTTGATCCCAGCATAGTCTATCGACACGCACTACACCAAGCAGAACAGAGTAACTAGTGCAGTGAAGACCCACTAGCGGGTATGGTAGCGTCAGAGTTCCAGTAAGAACAGTCAATGACAGTGTTCTAGGTGATAAATATAAACAAAAAATGGAACATCGACGATGCACGACCAAACAAGAACAAATAAGCGTGCATGAATACTAATGATGAAATAAAATGTAATGTTATAGTTGTTCTGTCAGTCAGAGAAAACATGAAGCTGTTAGCTTCACATAGGGTACTAACTGTTGTGGAAAAGGTCCCCCTATCGTACACGTCGTAATCATGTGAGCAAATAATTTCTTGCAGTTTGAGATAGTTTAGCTTAATCCTGAGAATTTAACAGAGAGCGAAATAAAGATAGGTTGTAAAAGATTCTACTAAATTTTTCTAAGCAGTACAAAACATCAGAACCATCTTTACATAAGTATTTCGAAGAATACTACATATGTTGCACTTGTAATACATGTAACTAAACTATTGGTCGCTCAATGTAATACACGTACATTACATGTTATGGGCAATGTGCTACAGGAAGATTGGCCTTTCTGATATAGATACAAGACATGTTTGCAGTAACATTTTTAACACATGGTGGAATTCTAAAATTAATTTGCTTCCATCAGCTCAAAGAATACACAGGCAGCACTGAGAATACATAGGCGGTGAGCCAGAGAATATATAGGCAGTGAGCCTGAGAATACTAGGCAATGAGCCTGAGAATACCTAGCCAGTGAGCCTGAGAATACATAGGCGGTGAGCCTGAGAATACATAGGCAGTGAGCCTGATAATACATAGGGTAGTGAGCCTGAGAATAGATAGGCAGTGAAACTGAGAATACATAGGCAGTGAGCCTGAGAATACATAGGCAGTGAGCCTGAGAATACATAGGCAGTGAGCCTGAGAATACATAGGCAGTGAGCCTGAGAATACATAGGCAGTGAGCCTGAAAATACATAGGCAGTGAGCCTGAGAATACTAGCCAGTGAGCCTGAGAATACATAGGCAGTGAGCCTGAGAATACATAGGCAGTGAGCCTGAGAATACATAGGCAGTGAGCCTGAGAATACTAGGCAGTGAGCCTGAGAATAGAATGAAACTGAGAATACATAGGCAGTGAGCCTGAGAATACATAGGCAGTGAGCCTGAGAATACATAGGCAGTGAGCCTGAGAATACATAGGCAGTGAGCCTGAGAATACATAGGCAGTGAGCCTGAGAATACATAGGCAGTGAGCCTGAGAATACATAGGTAGTTAGCCTGAGAATACATAGGCAGTGAGCCTGAGAATAGATAGGCAGTGAACCTGAGAATACATAGGTAGTGAGCCTGAGAATACATAGGCAGTGAGCCTGAGAATACATAGGCAGCGAGACTGAGAATAGATAGGCAGTGAACCTGAGAATAGATAGGCAGTGAACCTGAGAATAGATAGGCAGTGAACCTGAGAATACATAGGCAGTAAGGTTGGGCGATATTGGGGTATATTGTATCACGATATTTTGGCAGGACAATATTGTGATATGACTATATATTGAATATTTTTATATTATTAATTATTTAGGGAAAAAATTAACAGCAAGAATTTTTAATGATGATAACATCTAATGACAAGCCAAACTGTGAATGATGAGGAAAAAAATTATAAAAAAAAGATCATTGAAAATTTGAATGATGAGGGAAAAAAAGAAAAAAAAAAGAAATTACTGAAACTTTGAAGGATGGGAAAAGAAATTATTGAAATTTTGAATTATGAGGGAAAAATGGAGAATTATGGGTCCAATTACAAGTTTTTCGAAAGAAAGGTTAGCATCTCAACCTTGTCGGGCTTCAAATTCGTTCATACCTCTGTACTCTATCCACTGACTCTGCAAGTGACAGTTGATCAGCAGGCCTCTTCCTTGAAGTTGACGCTCCTAGTGTTGCTTGCGATTCTTTCATCATAGCCTCCTTTAAATGCAAGTGAAGATTGCTATGGGTAGTGCGCAAATGTGCAAGCAAGTTACTAGTGTTCCCATTCTTGGTTACCACTCTTCGATAACAAGTGCGACAAATTGCAGTCTCCTTCTGAAACTCTCCATCCTTTTTCTCCAAGCCAAAATAGTTCCACACTTGACTCTTGCTTCCAGGCTTCTTGTGTAGCTCCGGTACTCTCGTCGCAGGGTCTGCCATACTTACTTCTTGCAAGAGAATAAAAATACAGCTGCTCAACTATTGCGTGCGCGTTACTTCCCGCGCATTATGCACGCGCAGGTAAGTTTCGGCGGTTTTTCTAGATTTTCAATATTTCAATATTGCTAGCCAACACGATACCGCCAGACGGTTATTGACACATACCGCGATCATGACTATATACCGCCCAACCTTAATAGGCAGTGAGCCTGAGAATACATAGGCAGTGAGCCTGAGAATACATAGGCAGTGAGCCTGAGAATACATAGGCAGTGAGCCTGAGAATACATAGGCAGTGAGCCTGAGAATACATAGGCAGTGAGCCTGAGTAAACATAGGCAGCAAGCCTGATAGTGTATGCAAGAATAGATAGGACCTGGGTGTCAGTGCGAGATTAGGTAGGCAAGTCTGATAGTGCAAGATTGGATGGCAGTCATCATACAGGATTTTTTTTGGGTGGGGGGGGGGGGATAATTTTTTTTTCAACAACCACTTGACTACCATCCAAAAGTTTATTGGCGAGCGAGCGAACTTTTTTTAGCCGTTTCTTTCTTTCCGCAGCACGGAGGAACATTCTAAACAGTAGATAAGGCTCTACAGAATATGTACTTACAGATTTTAATGTCAATCGGAGTTACTCATATGTTTTTTCCCGGCCGTACGTACAGGTGCGTTTGCTTGAAAATTTTCTACTACCGATGGCATTTCTGCTTGTAAACAAATTGTTGGAAAGCCAATTCTTTTACCATATTCTACATTGTGGGGGTAGCTCGCTCGCCCATTGCGCTGTTGGAGCGCACCGCTAGTATATATAACACTTGTTGCACTAGTGAGAGTTCAATATGTGGGAGGTGAAAAAATAAGTGTGACAGTAAAATATCATTCCCATGTAAAACAACAGTAATATAACAATTCACTGTATTCCAGATGTTTGTACTCAACAAGGTACTATCAGGAGTACAATATTTAAATGAATTCATTGAATAAATAAATAAAATAAAATAAATAAATAATTATGAAATAATAAAGAAATAATAATAATTATGAAATAATCATAAGTAAATAAACTGATAAATATTCATGTGCTATAATTATTTCTTCATCATAATATGATCTCAAGTAGACTTCAAACAACCATCCTTGCTCTTTGACATATTTTATACCAAAATAGCTAGCTGGATAACAAGCATTAGGAAAGGTGTGGGCTATTTTTAAATATTACCGTCCCCATGTATTGGCAGATGCTTTGGTAGTTCACTCTGAAAAATCTTGCACCATGCATGGACTAAGAAAGTATTTGGTACGAAAGGAAAAACTGTCTGAATCAGAGAGCGGCGGTGCTAATTTGGTTGTCTCTGACCCAGGTCCAAGCCAAAGCACGGAACAACCATGTGAAGTGTGTATTACTCCTAAAGGTATATCTGAAGTGGTTGAACCTCTTACAGAAGAAGCTCAATCTTCTTCTGAAGAACTTGAGCATCTTCCACAAGAAATTCCACCTCCTGCAAAGAAGAGAAAGTGTTTATCTTCATCTGATAAAAAACAACAGTACATTTCCAGACTCTCCTTCAGAACAGAATGGCAGAGCAAATATCCCTGGGTGACTTGTACTGACTCTAATAAAGGGATGTTCTGTTCTCTTTGCTTGAAATGGGGGAAACCTCCCGCTGGAGTGAGAGGTGCATGGACAACCAGAGGAATTACAAAGTGGGAACATGCAACTGAGGTTCTGAAGTCACATTCTGAATCCCAGTGGCATAAAGATGCAGCTATTACAGCTAGTATGGCTAAACAGACTGAGCTTGGAGAATCTGTTCTAGCTTTATAATACAGCTGCTGCAAAAGAACGTGAAGAGAAAAGGAAAAGAAACCGAAAAATATTGTTGAAGCTTATGAGATCAGTTATTTCATGATTAAGAATAAACTTCCACATACCACACTATATTCCAATCTAATTGAGCTTCAGGTCCTTAATGGTGACAAAATACTGGAAGAGCATATCAACCAAAACCCAGCTAATGCCCAATACACATCAAAGCTCAGTGCTAATATGCTGCTTGAAGCTTTGGACACGTACATAGCTCGAACGGAAACTATTTTTGAGTTTGAAATCAAGTCCTTATTTTTCCATTATGGCAGATGAATGCCAAGATATTTCTTCACAGGAGGAACTGTCCATCTGTTGCCGGTGGCTGGTTAATGGCTTCCCACAAGAATGTTTCATGTCGATTCTCCACGTGAAATCAGTGGATGCCGCTACTATCACTGATGCTCTTCTGACATTTATGAGAGACAACGACCTTGACTTTTCCAAATTAGTTGGACAGGGCTATGATGGAGCCTCGGTTTTCTCTGGACATGTAAGTGGGGTGCAAAAGAGGTTACGATTGCATTCTTGCCATGCCATTTACATTCACTGTGCATGTCACAGACTGCAGCTGGCATCACTCCAGGCTGCTGATGCCATTACTTCAGTGAAGAAAGTATTTGGTGCAATGAGTAATCTGTGGAAATTATTTCACTACTCGCCAAAAAAAACTGAAACTCTAGTAGCTGTTCAGGCTGCACTCAACCTCCCTGAATTGAAAGTGGTGAAACCTATTGACACTAGGTGGCTATCACATGAGAAGTGTATACGAGCTATTCTCAAAGAATTGCCTGCCATCATAACAACTTTGTACCAGCTTTATGAAAATTCTGGGGATGCAGAAGCGTATGGTCTTGCATTAATCTTCAGTTCCTTTTCTGGAGTGGCCACTGTCATTCTTTTGTCAGAAGTACTGGACTTGCTGGCTCGACTCAACTGCTTTATGCAGCGAAGAGCAGCTGACTTCAGCGCTTTACAAAGAATGATAGAAAATGTAACACAAGAATTGAAGCTTCTAAAAAGAAGTGGGGCTGAATGGTGTTCTGAGGTAACATCTGTAGTGGAAAATTTGGAAAAACAGTATGAAATCCCAGTAGGACATCTGCGAACCAGAAAAGGAAGTGCTATGGCTTATGATTCTGTGAAAGAATTTCGAGCTAATGTTGCTGTTCCTTACCTGGATGCATTGTTAGATAATATTGAAAGTCAATTTTCTGATGATGTCGTGAAGCTTCTAGTGTCATCCTCAGTCTTCAATCCAGCTTTACTACCTAGAGACGAAGCTTTCCTGGCTGAATATGGCACCACAGAGATAGAATCACTGGCTCAATTCTATGGAAGTGAAGCTGAAGTGATTTATGATGACTCACAAATCACCATCCTTAGTGGATAAAGAAGAGGTGATTGCAGAATGGCGCATCTTCAAGAGGGTATTGTTGCAAGAAACTAAGATCTTCATGGAGATAAATAAGCTTAGCAAGGCACCATCTTTGCAGGAGATCAAAGTTCAATAGAATCTTCAGAAGCTTACGCTGGAATTTTTCCTGAAATGTTTAAACTACTGAACATTATACTTGCACTTCCAGTAGGAACTGCAAATGTGGAAAGATCTTTCAGCTACATGAAGCAGATCAAAACTAGACTGCGTAACAGAATCAATGAACAGAATTTAATCCATACTATGAGAATTGCAATTGAAGGACCAGAACTTCCACATGTTGACTTCAACGAAGTACTAGAGATTTTTAAATCAAAGAATAGGCGAATGATCTTATAAAATCATTGATTTATGTGATGACTTTCCTGTTAATTAAAGATTAAAAAAAAAAAAAAAAAAAAACTTGGCGAGGAATGTGGGTGTGGAACCATGTCAGTGGGGGGGGGGGGGGGGAAATTCCAGGGCGTCCCCCCTCTGTATGAAACCCTGGCAGTGAGTCTGAGAGTGCACAGATAGAGTATGACGATGTGCAACTAGATAGGCAGCAAGTCTGAGTGTGAGGATGGGTAAGAACAAGAACAATACTCAAGCATGATAATACACCAGTGGTGAGTCTGGCTGTGGCAAGGCAGCACACGAGTGCGAGATAGGCGGCGAACCTGATAGTTGGAACTAGATTTCCGGGTGTGGGACTAGATAGGTGGCTAGTTTGAGTACGAGAATACATAGGCAGTGAGCCCGAGAGTGCACGAATACATTGGAGAGCTAGAGAGCAAGAATACCTTAATAGCATTGGGTGTGAAAACAGATAGACAGTAACTTGAGTGTGAGAATAGATAGAGAGTGAGCCTGATCGTGTGAGAATAGATGACAGCAATCCTGATAGTGTGAGAATAGATAGGCAGCGAGCCTGATGGAGTGAGAATAGATGGCAGTGAGTCTGATAGTGTGAGAATATGTAGGCAGTGAGTCTGCTGGTGTGAGAATAGACAGCCAGATGGTGTGAGAACAGATAGGCAGAAGCTTGATAGTGTGAGAATAGACAGACAGCGAGCCTAAGTGAGAGTGAGAGGATAGATAGACAGCAAGCCTGCAAGTGAGAATGAATGGCAGTGAGTCTGATAGTGTGAGAATAGGTAGGCGGTGAGTCTGCTGGTATGAGAACAGATAGGCAGAAGCCTGATAGTGTGAGAATAGACAGGCAGCGAGCCTGAGTGAGAGTGAGAGAATAGATGACAGTAAGCCTGCGAGTGAGAGTAGACATGCAGTATACCTGATAGTGAGAGAATATGAGCCTGATAGTGTAAGACTAGACATGCGGCGAGCCTAACAGTGAGAGAATAGACGGCCGTGAGCCTGATAGTGCAGAATACATAGGCAGTGAGCCTGAGAGTAAGAAAATAGACATGCCGCGAGAGTGAGAGAATAGATAGGCAGAGGGCCTGATCATGTGAGAATAGACAGGCAGCGAGAGTGAGAGAATAGACAGGCAGAGAGCCTGATCGTGTGAGAATAGACAGGCAGCGACTGTGATAGTGTGAGAATAAATAGAGTGAAGGGCAGCGTGCCCTGCATAGACACTTTCAAAGGGGCCCCGGACAGACCATCACACCTATATTTGGTGGAAATGTAACTATATGTACTAGAACCGCCTACCCATGCTCTCTATAATGCCACACTGGCAATAGTGTAGTGTGGCTTGTGAGTCCCAAGAGACATCCAGCAGCACTACAGTTCATTCTCTAATCTCTCTCATTATGTAACCCCTATTTGCTCCGCCTCCCTTCTCATGTAACACTCTCATGTCAGCATAAATATCAATTACAGCATGCAACCTGACTGATTCAGGAGTTTCCAAGCTTTCGAGAATACTGATGATCACTTTGACAGAGCCAATCTTGGCAATACGGCCATTATTAAATACTGCACATAGCTAACATGCAATGGACAATGATGATCATAAATTTTTGCATGAAGGTTTGAATAAGAAGAGTGGGAGCCGGCAATGCACCCCACACCTGTAACAAAGGCCTACGCCTGATCATAACGAGGGTTGGCAGCATGATTTCGTGATTTAGAGATTGCAACTGTTGCGTAGAGTAACAGCATTAGAACTAGAGTCCAACTCTTAACATAACTGTACTATAGTTAAGCAAGGCAAATGGACCAGCAGCATGCCCATGTATTATCGAGCCATAGAACTCCTATTTTCAGCTGATTGCATCAATGAAGGCCATTCACCACTGATTGATGATTTAGATCCTATTAATCCAACCTGACCTACAGAAAGCTAATTACATAGAGTACAGTAGTGTATATTTCCAGCCCCTTACTATTTAAATAATTCCAGCCCCTTACTATTTAAATAATACCACCACTGATGAGCAGCCATACTTAGAGAGCTAATAGTGCCGGGTGAACCAGCCATTCTGGCAAGGAAGTAACAGGTAGCTACTAGGCTTAGGCTACAAGCACTGAAAACAGTGGCTATCAGGACTAATGTACTTGTGCCCGGGTGCCATTGCTCCACATGTGACACCCCACATGTGATCGAATGGTCGCAGTATTTGCAGGTCCTCTGCCGACCTTTACCTGGGCTCGGGTGATGTGATGGTGGGCTTAATTAGTGTGGGTAAAACCACTAAGATAATAGTAAATTTTTCTCGTTCTAACAGCCAATAATTATTTCAGCCGAGAAGGATTGAATAACCACTAAGATACTTCATGGCACATGAATTATTCAACTCAGTCAGCCATATAGAAATACAACACACACAAAAAGTTAGAGCAGTCTTACGTCACAGGATATACCACCTTATTATGTCATCCATTGTTTGTGGTCTTCCCAATTAGTGAGGGGAACTAAACAAACTAGGTCCAGTAAAGCGAGATTAAATATGACGTGATCAAAATAGATCCTAAAGCCTGTCAGAAATAAATAATGTGCTTATAAACTACAAGCCAGAGACACAGATGGATAAAATTTGAAAAATTGTTCAGATGTGCCCACACTTGACTGCCTAACTAGAACTGAACTAGACACAGCTGATGCCAATGCCACTGAAAGATTACACAAAATAAAGTTAGCTGAAATAATAGACATCTTCCAACAGAACAGTCACAGGATCATGTGTTAATGTTACTGCATTAGTCACTCCTTATGACTGCAATAGTGTTCCCCAGAAATTAAATCAGCAATTTTTGGGAGGCACAAATTCACTTAGGAGGAAATCACAGGTTACATATATTGCATAAGATCAGCCTTCAGAAACTTGCCAGAGTACGGACTAGCATTCAGATCACTAAGATTATCAACATCTTACGATAGTACTGGTCTCATATACAGTGACATCTGATAACATTACTTGACGTACATATTTACATGTATATTTATTGACACAAACACACACACTTGTGTCCTAGGTGACCACAACTAGCTAGCCAGAGCCACTAATTGCTCCGAGTGTTGGTGATAAATTCTAGCAATGTAGACCTATTGGAATCAATACTTCCTTATATTACAAACACACTCTACAGAACACTCACCTTGCCATCACTTCAGCAATGTCAGGTAACTCTATGATCAAATGTTGACACTTCTTGAGCCATCATTCACAGCTAGTCTAAGTCAGAGACATCGAAAGCAGCTTCACCCACTCCATCCCACTACAAGGAAAAGCAATAGAAAAAGAAAACACATTGAAGTGAATAAATGCAATCTTGAAATTCAACTTATACTCTGCAAGCTAATCCCACCAAGAAATTGTTAGAAACAGTTCAAACTCTAGCTGAGAGGTATAGAGCTGACGTTTCTTCCCTGTCACTAACCTCTAAAATTAATGTGGTTGTGGTTTTTACCACACTGTCTTGACCGTTCTATTTCTGCATTATACTACAGTATGTGTTCATGCATGCCTTTACTTCTTGTTGTGTTACAACTGACTCCAATCTAGAGATTCAGAACCGCCGTGTTAGCGAATATTTTTAAGAGACTATATATTATAGAAGAAATATTCCTACACAGGAAACTAGTTGCACATATAATGAATGACAGGATTTAGTTTTGATCAATACTCATTCACTGATTAAAAAATTAGGATCACAAGTTAGGACCAAGTGATGGTAAAATAACTCACCAGAAGATTTTAATAGCCTCAAAGGTTGTAAAACAAGAAGCCGTAAACTCCTGATCGAATGGTACAAACAATTGGTAAAGGTTACATAACAAAAGGTTTTGCCATTGTCAGAATGAGCAGTCTTTTAGAAGTCTTTTGATTACTGTATGTCACATATAGCTTTAATATTGTATTTTTTATGATTCTTTAAAGTGATCGACTTCCGTGGCTGCATTAAATGGGGCTGCAATTGTTTTTGTTCCCCATTTAACTTCAATAAATCCACCTGATATGAATTCTCACTTCAAATAAATGCTTAGACTAGACATCTTGAGAACTAATGTGGAGTTGTTGGCTGCAGCTACTTACTTACAAATTCTATATACATAGCTCAAAGAAATATTATCCAAGAAATCCCATCATATTGAACTGCTGCACACTAACCACTGTCAATACGATAAATATATCTCTGGCCAACTCTTAGACACACTTCTGAGGATCTCATGACCCATACTGATTGTAGACAAGTTCAACACCCTATTATCCCTATCATCATTAGGGCTCTTGTGAATGGGGGGGGGGGGGCAATCGACATTAAAGTTAATCATACACCTTATAAGATGTAATTCTGTGTCAAGACTTAGAATAAAAATTTCCCCCCACTGTTTTTTTTAAATTTTTCCTACTTAGCCTTACACCTTAGCCACTGTCATCATGTAATACCACTGTTAATAAAAAAATTGCCAGTACACTAATGGGAAAAAACAACAACACAATCTCACTAAAGTACTAGGGAGGTGGGAGGGGGGGGGGGCATTTCATTAGTTACAGTGGCCGAGTGTTTACTGCCACTCCTGACGATGATATGGAACGTGTATATGAAGAACCAAAATGAAACAGGTTTTGAGTTTGTTCATGTTAATGATTTCTCAGACAATTCCTTGTCAGATGGCGTATTGTCACAACAATTTCTAAATTTAATAGTACAGCACGTAAATTGCCCATTCAAAAATGTGTGGGAAAATAACTCTTCAATTGAAGTCGCACAGAGAAAGTGAAATAGCGCGTAACTAAGTGAAATAGCACATAACTAAGTGAAATAGCACGTAACTAAGTGAAACTAAATGAAATACCACAGTAGCTAAGTGAAATAATAAGTATAAGTGTGCACGCATGCAGTATTAACCTTGGAAACGTACAGTTGGAGAAGCTCTACCCATATTAGACGGAAATTTTTCAACATTTTAAGAGGAGCCATAGGTTGAAACCGAAATTCCAGAGGAATCTAATCCTGAAATACAAAGATAGTGAGTGACTGATACAGTGTAGCTACAAGTGCAAATGATTACAAAAAAAAGATGGCCTACTATTAGCGAGTGATAGCACAGGTAACCTGTACTTTTGGGATCAACAGCACTCGTAAAGCAATTGAAATAGTACTCGGCGAGTGCTATTTCAATTGCTTTATGAGTGCTATTGATCCCTAATAGCACTGTTACCCGTGCTATTACTCATACTATAATAATATAAAATTGTATTCGATAACCCACACTTTAAGCAATGAATTGGCAACAGAAATGATTAGTTCAGACAGTTACATGTTTTACAAGTTTGGCGGGGAGGGGTGTTTAAAGAAAACTCTTGTCATGTCAAATAATTTGCAAAACTCCTAAATACAATTCATTAGCTATCTATTAAGCACTACACATCACAGTATTTAGTACACTTACTTGTTATCGCATATCATAAGTGAATTCCTGCCGTTGCAGTCCTCTTCTCCTTTATCATCACTCACAGGTACATAGCACAAATGCAGCCTAGCCCACGAGCAACCAACCTAACGAACCACCTCTAATCAATCTTGCAGGGTCACCAAGGACAACTTTCCACAAAGGTCGAAGGTGAAAGCTAGCAACAAGAGCGCGCGCAAAGACATCGCGTGAGGTCAAAGGTGAGGGTCAGCCGTTCT
>WLWD01003833.1_pt1 | contig 33660 bp, 18 predicted proteins | sample 6712731 | NCBI WGS metagenome assembly WLWD01 (sample SAMN12718690, study PRJNA576275) | sponge metagenome | isolation source: marine sponge | host: Mycale hentscheli | place: New Zealand: South Island, Marlborough, Capsize Point | collected 2014-11-01
TGTTGGATAAAAGGCTCAAATTCAACTTTATCATTTAATATTAAGCTGTATGTTTTGTAAAATGTAAGAATAGTTGTCATGAGAGGAAATTGTTGTATAGTACATGGTGCCCCCCTCGCCCTCCCCCCTCTTTGAAACAACTCCATCACCCCGGAAAATAAGAGTACAACATAATACAACATTAATATAGTACGTGGATAATGAAAAACCTCAAAACAGGATAAAGAAATTAACAATGGATCATTGTGCATTAACAAAGAAAAGGCCCACTAGGGTGACATTTACAACTGCTAATTAGAATGATAAATGTTGAGTAAGGTGTACGTGAAGTCTTTTCAACACAGGTTGTAATATTTGGAGGTTGAAGAGCAAATGAACTATGTGCCAGTGTTCAATGATGGCACTGACATAAACAATCTACACCAACTTTTGTTTGAGGTATTTCCTTTATTTTCATTTTGAGTTATGCTACTCTATCAACACTTTATCTGGTATTTCAATGAATTTGTTGATAAAGGAGGAAACTGGAAATATAATTAAATGAATTTACTCTGACAATTTTAGTGTAGATTGTTACAATGGCAGTGCCATCATTGAATACTAGTTTTTAAGATTTTATCAAACTAGCTAGCATTATTATACAACAATTATAAAGAAGCAACAATTAAAACATTTTCAACATTGCTTTTTATGAATTTGTTCACACCAATGATAGTATTCCACCATCCAATCTAACTTGTTACTATTTGCCTCACAATAGCTAAACTTATTTGGTCTAAATTAATAGCTACACTATAAAGGGCACTCCCAATTAATGGACAATACAGCATTGTTTTGAAGTATTAAATATTCAGAGAGTCTTACAGTATTAGTATATTCATTAGTTAACTTCAAGTTTGATATAATAATCGTATCTCACCTGCAGAATGTAGGGTATCTTCTTCAGCGCCAACGTACAAAGATGAAATTTCAAGTGGAGTATATGGCTTCTGTGCTACTTTCTTCTAAAAATTAAATTTATAATAGCTTGAGGAAAATATTATTTATGAAAATGCTCAAATTTAGTGTATTGTGTATAATGCTATTAAAACAAACATACATACGATTTTTAATGCTTCCTCTTACAGATTTTTTTCCTCCCTGAGTATGTCCTCCAGTCTGAAATCTTACAGTGGTGTATTCATAATCATCTGTAACCTAAAAAATAATATATTAGAATAAACATGATTAGCTAAAATTATGGAGTAAAATTTAAACAAGTCAATTAGTAGACGTTGTATCACTGTTGGGTGAGTGATAAAAAATATATAACATAAAAGATGGAATAGCTATTGATCACTGTAACCCACTTAATGATGTTTACTCACAGAATTTGTTCAGTTATCCATCTAGTAACTTAACGGAAAGATGCCCCAAGTGGATGCTGAAACACTAAGGTGGTACCATAATAAATCAACTGTGATAGTGAGATAGACTAATGATATTCATATACAACAGCACTTGGAAGATAATGAAACTAGAGAGCCAGATATACTTTAATGGATAATAATATTTAGTACACAGTTCAGTAGAGACATTTGTACACTTATTGTGATTATAGACCTTCATTCTTCAAGATTACCAGATACAACTAAGAGAAGGTTGGATTTTGTTTAGATATGACAAGTGTATGATCAAAGTTATTCATATTAGAGTACACAAAAAATGTTGATGTGTCTAATCTATCTGTATGAAACTTTTTAAATGGTAATGGGGTGTGACTCAGACTGATTAGGTAACACTTAAAAAGTAAATGTAGAAACAATAAAATGGCACACAGCAAAACCATTTGTCCAAATTATGTTAGCAAGAGCAGAAGATTAGAATATGTAAGATTAGGAGGCTCATAGTTATAACACATCTGGTAAATTTAAGGATAAAATTTTCTAAAATTGTCAAGCCAGAATGTGAGATTAAAAGCTCTGAAAAAAGGGTTATGGCAATATAATATCTAATCATTTTGTATTCTCTAGATATTGGTAGGTGAAGTTTCATGGCCCTAACTACTAGCCATAAATCTGTGATACAGATTGTTATTGACAGAAGTATAGAGACATATGCTACTACATTTGTCGAAATGTTTTTTGTAAATTCTTCTGACAGTCAAAGCTTCAAGAACATTATCTTTATTAAATACACATCATGCATGGTGAATACATTATATAGACTTGTCATGTTCTGCTGTTGTATCAAGTTTTACTTATTGAAATTTTCTCGAGTCATTCATGCTATCAATCCTTAATACCACAGTTTGAGTGTTATTATGTCTCCATATAGCATGCTATTACTTCTCCTATTTATATTACTGGTTACAATATTATAATAAAGGCTATGATTATGATTTACTTACGAAGCCATCGTTGTTCACAGAACTAATTGTATTATATTCATCCTGCCCTGGAATTGTGCGCAGGTGATGATGAAATCCACTATTTAATGTACTGTATTCATCAATCTGTAGGAAAAGATACATTTCAACACAAATAAGCAGTTGAATAACTATAGCAATAGTCGATTTCTAAATATCTCTTTTTTCATTGTTTTGTTATGATTAGTTAGTAAGTGCATAATTTGTATTGTTTCAATAAGCAGCCAGTTCTAAGTTGTTTTTAATAGCAGTGATAATACAGAGAGGGCACAGATTCAGTGCACGATATAATTGTGTATAATGTACTCAATTGCAGACTAAATTTAAGGCATTTTAATTTTGTATACAGACATATATATCTGCATATTTATCATAATAAGAGGGGTTATGACCATTCTTGTCACCAAAGCTGCCAGAAACTGAATTTTATCATAGGAACTGAATAAATCAACGACATTTTTTTGTGACAGTTTAGCCTATTAGTAACAAATTCAATTATTTATATTCACATGTGAGTGTACTAGCTTTTCTTACTTGTTCATATTTTTAGATTATGTTGAACTTGAAGGTTCATTATCAAACATGCAATGTTTTTAGGCAATAATTATTGAAATACCTTTTCTTTATGAGCAGCTGCAGGATAAAACTTGACGTGATCATATTCAGATTCATTCTAAAAAATATGAATGATTCATGATTCATGATTGTTAAAAAAACAATAGAGAGAGAATTCCTGAGGGCTATCTTCTGTATTCATTGCTCTAGATAGATAAATACAATACTTGATATTAATATTAATTTACATTTGATGTAAAATTCTTACTTCGTGTAATTTTTATCTGCAAGGTATACATTCGTAAAACTTTATATAAAATAATATGAAAGCAGTAAACTTACCTTTTGTTTTCATCTTGTATTTTATTAAAATAAAAACAACTGTGAATGCAGCAATCAATATAAATAATAGTCCTATGAAAACTGAACTTATTGAAATGATAGTAATACTATTAATGCCATGTCCTGGAGTGAAAATATTCATTAATCCTGTAAATAGAAAACAACATTAAAATATGCAATACTTTTATGATTTTAGCTAATTGCATACTTGTTGGAGTAGTTAAATTAGCTTCCTGATTCGATATAGGAGTATTCGCCAGTGAAGAATCAATTGGGTCTATATAATATTTTATTATAGGTAAATTGCAGTCAAATAATGAAGCAGCAATAGTGAGAACCCAGCACTGCTACACAATACCTAGCTATTACAAAATTATTTATTTAAATTCTATCTTCATTTTTACTTTGTAATATGAAATCAGCACAGTTCAGCATTTACTGTAAGTTGCCCTGCCTTGAATCTAAGAAATTGCTTTTGATCCTGTTAGGTTTAATTTCTGAAATTTCACTAAATTAAGCTCGGTAAAGTAGATTCTTCATTATACATGAGTCAGAGTATGATATGGCGAAATATTTCGCAAGCCGGCTAATTTATTTTCATGAGCCAGAGGTAAGTGAAAATAAAACCTGAGAGAACTTATCTAGCCATATCACTCTGACAAGTGTAATAAGTGGTTTATTCCTTGCTTGATATCTTCACTGTAGTTTGTACTATGTAGAACCAGTAACTCTAGGGGTGAAGTTGGAGTAAAATTGTCTAGGGGCTCCCCACATTCCCAGGAGGTATTCTAGCAGCTGCTAAAACCTAAGCTCCTCAAGAGTAAGGTAGCTGTAATATCCCAGGAAACCGTAGCCAGGCAGGTTGCTATAACTACTAGGGTAATGAGCTTGGTAATATAGCCATGAGATATTATAGACTCTATGTGATAACTTGAGTTATCCCACTGGTTACAGTATACAGAAAATAAATGTAGGAGGGTAAAAACAGTTCTCAGATTTAGCCGGTGCAATGAGAGTAAAAGTCAGACATATCCAATATCCAAATACTCTTGCATTACTTAAACACACTCCAAACTATGCTGATTTCATGTTGCACAGTCAAAATATGAGTTCTAAATGATGTCTAAGAGGAAAAGGCTATTCTATGAGGGTATGTTACATGGGACATGATACACTGTATGTGTATATATACTACTATTCAGCTTTTATTTGGTTTTGTTATTGTATACAATTCCAGAAGACATTGCAGCTAGCTAGTGTCCTTATTATGAATAGGATTAAAAAGGTTTTACTTATTAAATATGTATATTTATTATTATAGGGCACCAATAGCAGAGTTTTTATTCATGAATAATTCATTAGCTAATCAGTTGGTGCTATACACAGGCCATCTATCAAGAGTGTTGAAAAATGATTAGGGTATAAGTGAAACTCTGCTCCTGGCTGCATGCTTTATAGATTTACATACCATAATAGACTGTGCCAGAGTTGTTCTTAGTTCCTGCAAACTGCAGTGTCTTAAATAAAGTCCTATAAGATTTAACTTGTGTGTTGTTTTTGTAATAGTCAAGAGGCATCTCTTTCCCCTGGTTTTTAAGCACACTGTAATCACTGTTACAGTAAGTAGAAAGCTACTATGATGTTGTGCTTAGTAATATACTACATATCTTGAGTTCATTTTAATATTAAAACAGATATTGTGGGATTTTTCCCTCACTCTTCTCTATTTAATCATTGGTACATGTTTGCCAATTACCTGAACTTTCACTTGACCAAATCCATTCATAGTATTGAATATCAGAATTTTGTTGTGCATTGATCACATGAATGTTTTCCCCTTCTGATAAATGCATTTTGGGAACATTAATATTCATAAATCGTGTTGTTTCCATAACTTCTGTAATATTGATTCTTGCCAATTGTTCGTTGTTACATTGAAAAATTAAGTTGATGTTGTGATGTTCATTTGGTGATTCAAGCTCCAGAGGTCTTCCATTATCAATATCTCGACTGAAATTATTATTACTTATAACAGCTGAGATGAAACATGCAGGAAATACTTCCCATTCAAAAGTTAATATTGATGAGTTTAATACTACATGAAGTCCCAAAATTCTGAAGTTTTCTGGAATAGTTGAGCATTCTGTATAAAGAGTTAAATAATGGCGAGTTTGCACCTTATGCTGAGACTTAAATTTATTCATGAAATTTTGTATTCTCTAAGAAACTCTTACCAAAATTGTATTTAAACCCCAGTAAAGTAAAAAATGAAAATAGTGCGCTCTTACCTATATTTTTTATAATTATCATCACTCGGTTACACCATACATTAACTGAAGTAACATTTTCAAATAATGTAAACTCTAATTCAGAGTATACATCTGAAAAATTAATAGATATAAGACGAGTAGACACCATCATATTGTTATTAATCAACAGAGGATCTGTAGTATTAATACTATAATTAATTCCTAGTCCAGCTGTATAGTCTCTCATACTAACATCATTCCAGTTCCAAACAATATATGATGTTTTATTTTCTTTGCAAGACAAAGTGTAATTTTCACCAGGACATACTTCTAACATAGGAGGTGGTGGATTTAGTGTAGTTTCTAAAAGATGATGATGAATGATGATAATAATTAAGCATAATAATAATATAAGGACAACACAACACTAAACATGTTTATCTACTTAATCTTATGTGGACAGTAGCTAACTTTAAAGCTTGAAGAGAGAATAGCATTCATAAGCACAAAAGAAAATATTCAATCAGTGCAACAACCTACCCTACTTCCAACATTTAGAAGATTGTTGAATTATGCAGGGCTATTTTGAGCTACATATACTTTATCACCGAGTTTACAGCACCTTAGCATAATATTTTCATCAGATTTAATATCGTCAGTACAGTAGCAAGTTAGTTTCTCTCTTACGAAATTGAGCGCGTGTATCACCAGAGATCCGAAGAAGAAACAGAACACAAATAGCATATCTTTCCATCGCGTCACACTTGCCTTGTCGGAGCGGTGCTTGAAATATCAAACGGATACGACCGGTGTCATATAAAATTAGTCACCCCCAAATTTAGTCACCCCGGGTGAGTAATATCACGGATAAATTTAAAATATTGCTCACCCCCACTACCATTTTCCGGTAAATTGGTCATTCCAGGGTGACCGATTTAAACAGGAGAATAGTCATCCCCTCGTGAAATTGGTAACCCCCAAAATAAGCAAAGTTTGGAGCATGTAGAGTGAATTCCAAGTCAGCCAGAGCACATAAACTCTGCCAGAGCCTCCACAACAATACAGATTTTACTTCTGACTAGATTTATTACCTACTAAGCCATCTAGACTGCTTCAAATCACCAGGATGTGATGGAATTAGTGGACACATACTAAAAAATTGTGCTTCTTCTCTATATTCTGTTGTTGCTAACATACTGCTCATAACTTTGGCATCCATACCTTATCAAAGACATATTTTTATTGGAGAAGCAGAGAGATTTAGGGATAACTGTAACTAGAAACTTGTCATGGTCCCTCCACATTAGAGAGATATGTGGAAAAGCCTATCGTTTTCTTCATCTAGTGAGACGCACTGTCTCTATCTCAGCACCCTCCCACTTGAAAAAGTCACTTTATCTCTTCTTAGTAAAGTCTCAGCTAACATACTGCTCACAACTTTGGCGTCCATACCTTATCAAAGACATGTTTTTATTGGCGAAAGTTCAACGTAGAGCTTCAAAATACATTTAGAACAACTTTATTTAAGACTATAAGTCCAGGCTCTATTTACCCTCAACCTTCTGCCACTCCTGTACCACTTAGAACTGTTGGACTTGTTGTTTGTATTGAAATGTCTCAAAGACCCTCCTGATTCTTTCAATATTTTTTATTTCAACTCTTTTTCTTCTGGTTCCACACAATCATCTTCCTCCCACAAGCTAGAATGTAAGTTCCATTGCTCCTCGAGTACTCATCACCAATATTTTAATCGTCGTGTAGTCTTGCTCTGGAATTATTATTCTCCAATTGATCTTTCTAGTCCTTTCAGTACCATCAAAGAGACTCTTCAACAACAGTCCTGGAATACATTCCTCATTAAATTCAACAATTTCAGCTCTCTCTACCCTTCTCAGACTGTCATACCTCCAATATCAACATTACTCAACCACCTAACTCTGGAATTAATTTTTGCTCTTGTTTACTTTTGTTTTGTTTTATTTTTGTATCATTTTTCTGGCAGTTCTAGAGCTTAGAGTTTGACCCTCAACCTCAAAAACTTATTCATCACACTTCAATACCTGTATTATCATATGGTTGTAAAGCTAATAATAATAATCAAAATAATAATAATAATAATAATAAGTAGCTAGCTAGTCAAATTACATTCCTGAGGAAGTATATAGCGAAAGTAAGCTAAGGGGAGGGGGGTGTAATATCTGGGGGAGCCTTGTCTCCCCCCCCCCCAAAAAAAACAACAACAAAAAACAACAACAACAACAACAACAACAACTTTTGGCCAACATTTTACATCATACACTAATTTTTGTAAGGCTGTTCATATAGCTAGTTTTCCACATAGAACTATGTATCTGTGAATAGATGTCTCTATAACTGATGCATAGTGAATTATATAATTATGTCCTATCTGAAGGTATGTCAGAGTGGATTAATAATGTATAAGTACATATATTTTCAAAGTTATTGCGGTGTCAAAGGGAATTACTCCCTGTTTTAGCTAGCTACAACAATTCTATTTCTTGTAGTAGCTTAACACAGTCACATGACGATGCCATTGAGGGAGGGCTGTCCAGTATAACAGAGCTACAGCTTCTCCATGTCCACATTTGAGGGTATGTGCCAGTGTGCCTAGGTTAACTAATTTATTCTTAGTTATTTTTTTCCCCTTCCTTGCATTGACAAAATTTTGGCTAAAACAATTTATATTTTGCTAGCTCACATTACTTAGCCAAGCTTAAATACCACAGTATAGCTACAAGCTCCCTCTTCTTCCTGAGAGCTCTGGAAAGTTACTTGTCCCATGAGTCAAGGAGGATAGTTTCACCCACTATCTTCTACAGAGGCTTTAAGGTGGTGCAGCAGAGAAATGACCATCTTGGGATGTGTTGCTGGCACTCATTAACTTTATTATGTTTTGTTTACTTTTTTTTTAAGCATAATAGCATGGTTTTGTTATTGTTTTGTTTTGTTCTAGCTAGTGGTTTAAGCAGATGAAATATATCACTATTGATGGCTGTGATGAGTCATGTCTGAAAAGCTTGAATATATCTAGCTACTAGCTAAAAATTAAGATTTCATGATTTAGCTAAACTACATTTGAACAAGATATTTTGACAGTAGTTTGTTGTCATCTTGTCTTCGAAACAAACTTGAACAAGTTCATTAGTCTATACACAAGCTAGCAGGAGGCAGGTATGATTTAAGAATAAATACATTTTCTTAGTCTTTGGATGCATGCTTTTACTTTGACCAAATAGCATTATAATATCCTATTATTCTATCCAGAAGTAGAAGTAGCTGAAGATGATGTCGAATTGTTTTTTTAAGTGTGGTAAGCAGTCAGAAAAGTTGATTACATCTGGAGCACCGAGGATCAGGAGCATTATTGCTGCCAGTCATCAGCGTGGTGACAATCTATATGAAAGTCTTCAATCCCACCTGGATGAAGATTCAACTTATATACCATCGTGTGCCATAAAAGCTGTGTTTCCTCATACACTTCAAAAACCCACATACAATGTCAGGTGGGTAGAGTGGGGCTAAAAGGTGAGCCACCACGAAAACGATTATGTCGTTCAGATTTATCTTCGTTTGATTTTAAATTGTACTGTATATTCTGTGGAGAAACATGCAATCTTAAATCTGACCCACGCAACCCATCCAGGTGGAGGCCTGCCTATCTTTGTAAAACAGTAGGCCATGGTACTGGATTATCCTTCAAAGACTCAATACTTGAAGTCTGCAATAGACGGAAAGATGCATGGGAAAACCAGGTTGAAGTAAGATTGCAATCTTTGTAAAACAGTAGGCCATGGTACTGGATTATCCTTCAAAGACTCAATACTTGAAGTCTGCAATAGACGGAAAGATGCATGGGAAAACCAGGTTGAAGTAAGATTGCAAGGTGCAGTCAGTGATCTACATGCAGCAGAAGCACGTTATCATGACAACTAAGCAAGTTTATAGCCATGCTTCCACAAGCACTGATTCGGCATTTGATAAGCTTGTGGAAGACTCAGTGATGTCCATGAAAGCTATTTATTGCATGGTGGTAAAGGATGCCGCAAAGCTATCCTTGCAAATCTGCAGAAACACTTTACTGACCACTTGATTGTTTTCTCTGCTCCAGGACTTTCCAGTCTGTTGGTGTTTCGTGATACAGACCCAAGTGTGTTCAAAGTTTTGGACGACAATGATGATGATGGAATGATTCAGAGTATCAGTAAAGCAATTCTTAAGGACTGTAAACATCTTGTGCATAATAAAGATGAGTATACCATTCGGGTAGACAAACAGACTGGGATTAATTTGTTAGTGCAACACTTATGTCCCTGTTAGAAAGTCTGTCAGATGATTCCAGATTCAAACTGCCGTCAATCACTATAGGAAATATCATTACAAGTGCAGTCACAAATCAGCCAACTCCATTTCAAGTTGGACTTGGTATTACCCTTGGTAAGAAAAGTCTTATACAGCAATTTCATGATCTTGGTATTTGTTGCTCGTATGATGAAGTATTGAGATTTAAAGCATCAGCTGCAGCGGCAGCATCAAGTGAAACACGACTGACTGGTATCCAATCGTCTAGTATTGGTATGGTGCAAGCCATTGCAGATAATTTTGATGCCAACATCACCTCACCAAATGGATTAAAGTCAACCCATGCTTTGGCTTTGCTGATGACTGACACAGGTATGTCCAAACACTGAAGATAGTCAGGAAGACTCTAAAATCAAACGACTCAAGAAGGAAAATCTCAAGGATTCTATAAAACCTGGTATACCTGTCTCCTACTACCACGGTCCAAAAAAGTGTGACATGCCAGAAGAAGTTTCAAAGAAATTTGTCCTTCCTCTCAGAGTGCTGGCGCAGCAAGTAATTCTTGTTTGAAGAGTGTTGCCATTACACCATCCACACCTGAGTTTTGGTGGTTTCAATACTAAGCTCACACGAATGCAGGGACAAGGTGTAAAACCTCATACCAAAGCTATGTACACACCATTGATTGACATGACTCCTTCAGACCCAACTACAATGAAAACTGCTATGCTAGAGGCAAGAAGATTAACAGAGAAAGCAGGCCAAGTAGCAACTATTTTCACTGCAGATCTTCAGCTCTTTCGTGTGGGTCTTAATGTGAAGTGGGCTGACCCAGAACTATTATGGTGAGAACTTCATCCTTCGACTAGGAGGAATGCACTTTCTAATGAACTATGTTGGTGCTGTGGGGGTTCTGATGGCTGGAAGTGGGCTGGAAAAGGTGATGAAAGCTGCCTTTGGGGGTGTAACGAAAATGCTTTCTGGTAAAAATTTCCCCCAGAACACCAGAGCCCTGAGAATCGTGGTTGAGCAACTGCTACATGAAATTCTGTGTAAAGTCAATACCATGGATGAACTTATGCAGCAACTAAAGGCTAGAGCATCAAGAAGTAAAACCACAAAACACTGACGTCAATGTTTGATGAAATAACTAGAAATCTGCGTATTGCCAAGTCAAAGTCATTGCTAAAGAACAAGACTACAGGACAACCAGATGCTATTGTCATGGATGGCTGTGCCATACTTTGGGTTGTGCATTGGCCTGGTAAGGGGAGCGTACAAGACCTGGTGACAAATATTGTGAAACACATCACAAGTAAATTGAAAGGCAGCACTCGAGTACACATAATATTTGACCACTATTGTGAATACAGTATTAAAAGTGGAACTAGATGCTCTCGTAAAGCACAGGTTTCTAGAGAGAATCAACTGTGTCTCAGCTCTCCTCTGCCTCCTCAAGACGTTGCTCTAACTGTTACAAAAAACAAAATACAGCTCATTGATATGATTTGTGATGAACTTGTGTCTTCAGTAGCACTGCTAAATCTTCCCAACAGTTTTGTAGTCACTGGAAAATCACCAATACCTACAGAGGTATGTAGTGGATTGCAAATCATAAGACCTGACCTGAAGACAATGCACGAAGAGGCAGACGTTATCATTCCTAACCAAGTAGTATATCTGGCAAGCCTTGGATGTTGCACTATCAAAGTTATCAGTGACGACACAGATGTGTTTGTGCTGCTATTAGTTCATTACTATGCTGACAAGAAATTGACATCAACGCTTGTCATGGAACAAACTAGTCAGGGACGCTCATCAGTTAACATTGGTTCTACAGTTGCCAAGCACCAAAGTATTGCCCTACAACTTCTTCCAGCTCATGCATTGACTGGGTGTGACACTGTTGCATCTTACTTCGGCAACAGTATTGTTTGCCATATTGTGTTTTGTCATCAGATTAAAGCACCTATCAGACCCACCACATTTGCAGAACAGAGAGCAAGGAAGCTGAACTGATGCACATCGGTAGAGGAATCGCACTGAGTGACTTACTACTGTCATCCTTAACCCATCCAAATTTCAATGGGTCAAGGTTTGGAGGTTCCTCATCTAGAGCAGCTTTCCATATGCATGCCTGAAAGTGAGCCCTCTTCGTATTTTCCTTAAATGATTGACTAGTCGGTGGTATTGCTTTAAGTTTTGGTAGTAGGCATGCACTTTTTCATCCAGTTTTGGAAGCCCATACTTTGTAGCGTATGTCGGTCATTGTTTCATGAGGTTGACATTTCTGACCATAGCATGCTGCAACAAATGCTGCTGATATCAAAGGATTGTTTAATCAAACTCATTAGCAGACCCATAGCTGGGATTTGAGTCATAAGCCTCAATTAAAAAAAAAGCACATTATTGATTTCTTAACATTCAATTTTCTGTGTTATGCCTCACACCTTCACCCCCCCCCCCCTCCTCCTTATATATTAGTGGGGGAATGAACAACTGTGGATTGTTCCATCCTGGTGATTGCTGCTGGACTGGTATGATTGTCACAAGCAAGGGTTGTTCAGATATTAGAAGTTGATATAGCTGAGTTATCTGTAGCTCAGCACTTGCTGCCAACTTTCCATTGAAACTACTGTCAAACATATAGACTTCATTGCCTAACAGGGCAGTTGTGATCCAGTGCTGATACTCTTCTACATAGAAAATCTGTATAGCTATAAGTAGACAAATTGGTTAATTAGTTAGCCTAATCAAAGGGATAACATACTGTACCTGAACTACAATCACTAGTAATAGAAGGGAAGGACTTCAATTGGATAAGTAACGTACTATAACATCCTTCGACACGTGAAAATTGCATGCGCAATAGTTTGTGAGCTGCATGCATATGGCGGTCATTTAACATGCTTAATTTGCCTTCAATTTCTTTCTTATCTTGCTGTGTCAAACCCAAGCTTGATACCCACTCGGTACTTTCCTGCGATAACATAGTTATAATGATGTAACAGTTAAAATATTAGGTATACTTTACCTCTTCTGCTCCTTTTCTATGATACCTGTGGCATGATCTCTTAGCTGGAGGAATCAGGAGATCTTGAAGCTTAGAATCATGGTCATCAGATTTGTGTTGCTTAGATTCTGAGATGTTGGACCTTACATACCACATAAGTATCACAATTACATCATGTTTAGTCATGAGTTTGAAGGTTACATTGTGTTGTCTTGCTTTTGTAGATCAATGTCGACACTGCGATCAAGCTGTGGATTTTCAGAGCAAGATATATTGACCCAATATAAAGGACATATATAAACATCATAATAAGTCTGACAATATGTATAAATAAATAATCTCTTTATGCTTACATTCTTTTGTCCTTTGTGAGTGTCAGAAGGCTGCTTGGTGGTTGTGTTGTCTACCTTAGATACCTGTAGATCAATGTCGACACTGCGATCAAGCTGTGGATTTTCAGAGCAAGATATATTTACCCAATATAAAGGACATATTATTATATAAACATCATAATAAGTCTGACAATATGTATAAATAAATAATCTCTTTATGCTTACATTCTTTTGTCCTTTGTGAGTGTCAGAAGGCTGCTTGGTGGTTGTGTTGTCTACCTTAGATACCTGTAGATCAATGTCGACACTGCGATCAAGCTGTGGATTTTCAGAGCAAGATATATTGACCCAATATAAAGGACATGTATAAACATCATAATAAGTCTGACAATATGTATAAATAAATAATCTCTTTATGCTTACATTCTTTTGTCCTTTGTGAGTGTCAGAAGGCTGCTTGGTGGTTGTGTTGTCTACCTTCTGTGACCGCTCTTTATATTCCCTAAGCCTGGAAATATTTGCTTTTTTCTTGAGAACTTTCCCAGATTTATTGGTAAGTTCATACAAACCCTTCCCCACATCTCTAGAAATAAGGTATGGGCCAAGCCAAACAGGTTCCAATTTACCACCTTTGCGCTGCTTCTGCATGGAGTTCTCAAGCAAAACTTGAGATCCTACTGGAAGAATTTTGGCTTCATGCTTGCGATCATAATATGTTTCTCTCTGCTGTTTTTGTGCAACTAGAATGTTCTCTTCTGCTTTTTTAAAAGCATCTTCACGAGCCATTAGCAATTGTTTGATTAGTTCACTATGAGCAACCTCCTCAGTAGAGTCATCTAGCTCAGTTAATGCCTTGGGGCAAACATCATTGTGTATAGGTAGTCGCATCTCTTTCTGAAAAAGCATGAAGTATGGTGAAAACTTTGTTGATGCTTGTCTAGATGCTCTGTAACTCATAAGAACTGTGTCAAGTTTTAAATCCCAATCATCATGTCCTTCACATGTAATCTTAGCCAAGCTCCTTGTGAGAGTTTGGTTGAAGCGTTCAGTGAGACCATTCGTCTATAAAACAAACAAAAAAGATTAGTGCCAAAAATTGTATAAATCATAGATATATACATACCATGTGGTATAACAAATAGGACATCATTGTGTGAGTGATTTACGATCCTCTGATTACTTGCTGACTCGGAGCCTGAGACAGCATTCTCACTACAGTACTACTAACTTTTTCCATTTACTCAAGTACAATAAGAGATTGGCCAATACAAATCCAGCAGCTTTAATGAAGCTACTTTACAGCCACATTTTATGTTCTTCAATGTTGTAAAAGAAAAATTCTATAATTTTTTTTATGAGTAAGAATTATTTTAACTGACTATTCTCATTTTCCTTTTATTATTATTTATTATTCTTACAAAATGCATAACAATAGGTTAGAGAAGAGAGCCCACACTAACGAGTCTCAATTGAGATTGTGGTATATATATATCTGTGTGTATATCAAAAGTTCGAAGGTCAGTACATGTCACCCCTGCGGGTATGTTCAATTGGAAACATTAGCGCGGGTGCAATAACTACCAATGTTTTCTTTTACCTGGGCTTACCAACAAAGAAGTTTGAAATTTTCTTTTTTGTCTACAAATGGCATGTTTATGTCTTGGGGAAAGTACTGGAACAACCAATTACTTTCCATGCTAAGAAACAGACCACATAATTTGAAAATCATTAATTAGAATTGGCATGAAATTTGCCATACTTTAAAATTATTAATTGTGTGCTTCAATCGTGCAGTAAGGCCAGTAGGCCCTGTCAAATTATGCTACCATTTTTTTCTGGAATAATACACAGGAGTAAGCATAGTGGAGTAAATAGTGATGTGCTCGAAATGCACAAAATGTTGAGCAAACTCTTTATTTTAGTTACCTAGATACAATGCTACTTTGTTCAGGAAGTGATTGTGCCGCTCAAATCAATGCTCAAACATGCACTCATTTGTGCTAGTCCAGCAATGCATACAATTCAATTGTAGCTAGCTATGTTCTATAACTTGCCATTCATATGAAGTAGTATAGTTTAGAGAATGTCAACGTGCGCTAATGGCATTCCTGTGGAGTAACTATAATAGCTGGCTAGTGTAAATAAAGACTAGTTTGTTTGTTATGTTTTGTTTACAAATATTCCTAAAAAATTCTTCTTTATTGGTTCTTGTAAAAACAAATACACAAAAAACAACAAAAACAAGAGCAAAGTTCACACACATATTTCAATGATGAGTTGATGCAGCTAACTATCTGAAGACACTTCATCAACTACACAAGAAGTAAAAAATATGGATATATTCATTGAGAGCTTGCAATGATTTGATTCCGAAATACAGCAACACGAATAGCTTCAAATAATTGCTAACTTTATTTATCTACTTTTGTCATTATTCTCAGCATCAATGGTTTGTTATTGTCAGTAAGATTTTGGGCAGTTTCAGAACTTTGACACTTGTAATTTTTTGAAAACATTGCGTAATTTTTATAAGTACAATTTTTTTATTGTAGTCAGTTAATACAGTAACGAATATTATACACCTAGGGGTATACCACTTAGCTGTTAAATAGTAACCTTTTAAGTTGCAGCCCCTATACGATATACACCTTTGATTTCAGAGTTACCTCACCTGTGGATGGTAGGCACTGGTAATCCTATGTTCAGTATTAGTTATCTGATACAACTCCTTGGATAATGCATTAACAAATTCTCTCCCTTGGTCAGTGATCAAAACTTCTGGACTGCCCATCCGACATATCACCTGTTACGGAGTCACAACATGCAGCATCTGAAATTGCTATCATTGTTATTGTTCTATTTAAGACTTACAGAATATATGAAACTTGCAATGCCATTTGCAGTTTTGTCTGGAAGAGATGCAGCCTCAGCCCACTTGCTGAAATAATCAGTTAAGGTTACAATATACTGGTTTCCTCTTGAGGTCTTCGGCAACGGGCCAATAAGATCCATTCCCACCTGAGCCCAAATCCTGATTGGTACAGGAATTGAGCGTAGTGAGCCTGAGGCTTTTTTTAGTGTGTGGTTATTTCGCTGGCATGTGTCACATGATGCCACCTGTAACAGTAAATTTAGTTAGGCCCATAGCTAGATAACAAACAATGACACATATTGCTTACATAATTTTTAACATCAGTGGTCAGACCTGGCCAGTAATATCGAGCAGAAACCATGTCCAGAGTACGATTAATTCCAAGATGACTGGCATTATGAACACACTCCACAATTCTTTGCCTTTTAATGGTGTCATCTACCACTAGCCTGCCTAAAGTACCAGATTATTTGCTTACTATAAACATTCATCAGCTAATGACTGCTTCTAGCCGTAATAGCCATAGCCACTATAATATAATTAATGCTTACCTGTACATTGCTTAGAACTTTTATAAAACAAATCTGCTTCCTTTGTGAAAAAAAACTTAGCTCTTTTCCTTAATGACCCTTTATCCGACTTGGAAAAACCATCTGGATATATGCCATCTTTGATGTAGTTGTATATAGTGCTGAAGCTAAATCTCCCATGATTGTTATCTCCTACCATACTTCACCAGTAAAACTTTGAACTGGTCAAACTAAAAAATCAAACATGACTTAAATATTGCATTGAGTCTGAAGAACTATGAGAATCCTGCATAATTATTGTAAGCAACCTATAAGTGTAAATGCTAGAAAAACAACGGATGATATGTGAGAGACAAATTATACATATCATTAATATTTAGAACTTCACTAGCCATTTTTAATAGAATTTATAACATAAACGTTTCGACACACTATACAGTGGCCTTCTTCAGTATGAATATGAAAAAGATACAATACAATTATACATGTACACATGTATAGATTTAAAAGAAATTAAGATAGCTATGTGAGACAGAAATTAAACATGCACATTTGTATAGAATTAAGCGATTGTTCTATAGCTCCACTGTTCATGTTTTGCTATTTGAGATGAGATCCACATTAGGCCCACGACACGGTGACAGTTTTCCAGAGGGGGTGACCATTCTCCAGAGGGGGTGACTGTTTTCCCAAGGGGGTGATCGTTTTCCCGTTAAAATAGGTCACCCGGGGTGACTAATTTTACGGGGTGACTACAATTTTATGACACCGGAATTCCCAATGTTTTAGGACCAAAGCCAGTAAAAACGACTTGTAACAACAAGGGGAGGAGCCAGACTTGCACGGCGGAACCCTTTACCAAACCTATATTCTTGGGTAAAGGGTCTCGCATAACCAGACTAGAGAGGCGCGCTTTGGGGCGCCCTCTATACTATAGAACAACAAACAAAAAAACAAAAACAAAAAAAACAACAACATCAATTCGAGGAAGGGCCATTTAAAAGTCAAAAAATAAAGTAGGTACCTCTAAACTAAGGCTCTACTTTTTAAAGTATACATCTACTTTGGAAAGTAAGGGCCTACATTATAAAGGAGGAATAGATGTGGGTTGCGCCCCCGCTTATAACTTCAAACGGTAGGTAAATAAGCACTTAATAAAAAATGGGCACTTACCAGCGAGTGCGTGGTTACCTGAAGAGTGGGGCTGAGTGCCAATCAGCAGTTGACAAGATGCATGGCCATTTAACAAAAAAAAACACCAACAACAGCGATTAATAAAAGTGGGTGCATGTCTACAATAATGGCTATATATTTTTGGTACGCATATTTAATTCAAAAAATTAAAACAGAAACAACAACAACAACTGACTGTTGAGCAGAGTAACAACACATATTTATATGAAGTATAAAGTATGTGATCTATTTTATGTGGTGATGACATAATTAGCATATTAGCTGCATGCAGCTGTAATGTTATTTTTTGTAGTAGGGTAGCTCAAAGAAAGTTTGAAGAAATGCTACCCCTAGCCATTCCAGTAGCATTAGTGATGTAACACAAGTTTTAACTACTATTTCTAGTGCACTATAACCCCAGTGCAATTAGGATAGCTACTAGCAAAATAATAACATTATTGTTAGTAGCTTTATGAACAGCAATATTTCACATAATAATGCCTCATCATTTTTAAATAAAATTATCCATATCAACAACTATACTTATTTGGTATATATTTTTAATTAGCCTAACACAAAATGAAAATTTGACACAGTAAGTTAACTAGTGCACTTGTGGGATAATGTAATAAATATCAATGTAGCTATTCATTTTGTAAGCATCAACCTGGATTTCAATACTATTTGAACACACTTGTTTATGTCGTAGTTATTATATTTATGTATCAAATTCGATTAGGATTTTATTACTAATTATAAATAATATGATCACGTAAGTACGTATTCTGATATCACATTGTATAAATTGATAGTATGCAACATTGTTCCGTTTTTTTCCTGTTATCATTTATTATTTAAACATTGCAATTTGAAGGCATTCATTATAAAAATAAATAGCTATAAACATTGTACTGATAATAATAATTGTTTTTATTAACGATCTGAAAAATACAGAAAATACTATCGTTCCCTGATTTTATATACTTGTTTATAATATTTGAATATAACGCTATGGTTTTTATAAAAAAATGACTTCAATTATTGACCAAGTGTATGTCATGTATAATACACATAGTGTAGATGTGGCATAGCATGATGTTTGCAAACTCGAACACGAGTGCTTCATTTTCTCTGTCTCTTCTTCACTCTATGTCCCTCTTTTGTCTCCTTCTTCTACCCCAATTTTTTGATACTGTTCACTGTTAAAAATGGGGTGTTTGGAGTGTAATTCCTATTTTTAATTCCTATATTTGACCAGTTATTCCATTTTGAAATCAAAAAATAAAATAATATTCAAGAGCTTAAATTATGGACAGTATCAATTTGTATAGCCACTAGTAGTTGCCTTCACTGAAATTCTTGACAACAGACTGAACAAAATTTAGTTGCTGATTTGTATTGTATCCTTTACACTTGTGGCTTTGCGGGTTTATTAGGAAAATACCTCGCAAAGTGCTAATGCCACAAACAAATGAAAACTGCACAAAAGGTGTCAATATTCGAAGATATTGTACTTTAAACCTGTTAAGCAATAGCTAAACACAAAAACACATGAAGATTGTAACTTCAATCATGTAGTGAAGTGTAAGCTATAATTGTGTATATGGGTAAAGACACGACAATGTTTATCTTATTTGCTATTTTGTCTTTTATATAACAATTCTATAAAAACTTTCACAACAACATCTTTGATAATTTTATAGAGCATATTTTGATAAAGAAAATTTAAGTTCCTATTGTTCCCATTAATAGATTTAATAGATATAGGACAATCATAATTGTCATTACTCAACAGAATATTCATAGTTTTTAATACTATAAATTATTCCAGATCCAGCTGTATAGTCTCTCATAATAATACTGTATGGTTTATTAAATATCAGTCATAGAATTCATATTCATTTAGATAATTCTTTACCAGAATTTCCACTATTAGCTATCAGCTGCTATTGACTCAGTATTTCTAGCTGCTAACAAGATAGTTTTATTAATCATAAGGGTATTTTGGATTACTTAGCCTATACATTGCATATCTACAAAGTCATTAAAAATTATTGATTGCTTGATTTTACAACAGAATGTGCAACATGTGATGAGTAGAGTGACTTGTGACAATGGAAAATATTTGTTGCGGTTGAAAGTCATGCAGCAACTTGTAACAGAGCCTGGTAGATAAAAAGTAACACCAAAAACCACAACAGCAGCTCCATACTATTCTAAATTTTAAATCAATACGATGTTGCTTCTTTTCTTTTGTTTGGTTTATTGAACTTAAAATTTTTTACTATAACTATTTTGGCTTGTTTTAGCAGTAAATTTTAGTTAGTAATTTTGTTTGAACTATTAAAACTCTCCTAAATGTACCCAGTGAAAAAAGTCTTACAATGTCAATTACATCTACCGACTATGCTCACATAGCTAATATTGCAACACTAAAATTTTTATCTCAGAGGAAAAATTATCTTTGGATAAAATCTATATACTGTTAAAAGTAATTTCAATGACATCATCTAGCTTCTATTGATACAACAATAATAATTACAACAAATACAAAATGCATAATAAAATGGAATTCAAAATAAAAAGTTCAAAAATGCTGAGGAGGTATTGGAGGAGGATTATCTACAGTTAAATCCATTTCATTGTCTTGTACTTTCACTTTCTTTTCTGGTAAAACTCTTATTATGACAAATTAAGAATGGAGAAAAGTTTTGACTAATTTTACATAATCATATTCATTGTGTTTTTTCTGAGAAATGCAAGCTAGCTTAAAATCAATACTATGCTTTTTGCTGAATTCCTATTAAGTAAACATTATCTTATTAGAATAAGTAATAATAGAGTTATCAAAAAGAGCAATTCAAATTACCGGTTGTATATATATTTAGTAATTCATCAAATTACTCGTGTTCACCAATATTCTTCAATGCATCAGCAACTTTCTTCCAAGTGGGCACTTTTTGACTTCTTATCCAATTGTCACATAGCTCAATCAGACAATCAAAATCATTTGTTGCTTTAGCTTTCATTAATTGTATGTCTTCAATGGAGAAATTGAGATATTTGCCCAAACTCTCCCACTTACAAGCTACTTCACGCAATTGTATGAGGAGAGTATCTAAATTCAATAGCTTATCTGTATACGAAAGAGTGAAAATAATGTTAGTATTTTGTAACTCATTATTATTAATTTTATTAGCAATTTCTGTTTAGTACATGTATACATATATTATAATTATTATACTATACATTAAAAGCTCCCTAAATGACATCCCTAAAAGCGGATATTTGTCCAATACTGTACCGGGTTCTGTGCACCGACTGAAAATTTAATACGAATAATGTATTGGTAGCATCTGAATAACAGTCATCTTCAATTTTAGACAACAGACAAAAACTGTTGGATAAAAGGCTCAAAATCAACTTTTAGTATAATGTACAAGGGAATTATAAGGGAAGCAGGCACATTAATTCTTACAAGCACTTATCTTGATTCTTTCATCCATTAAGCTAGAACCCTTTTATCAATATATTATAGTGAATACCTTTGTTTAATAATTTGTTAGCAAGAGCACTATATATGTAGAGTGATAGGTACGCAAGCAATTATGAAATTCAAACTGAGTATCTAGTAATGGATTAACAAAGCCATAAGAATACGACTATAGTGAACTGCACAAACTAGCCTAATAAAGCACAAAATCAGATGGTGATGGAAGTGTGGGAGCCAGGGAGACAAAGTCTCCCCAGATTTATGATTCACGGGGTACGGGGAGCACACAGTATATTCATATTATTACACCTTGTTATTGAATTTCATAACTGATGAGCTCATGAATTAAATTCTATTTGCAAAACCAATAAAACAAGATGCTTTTATCACAATATTAATACTAACTACACAACACAGTTGGTATTTAGCTACTGCCATAGTTAAGGAAAATCAATTTTATTTGGTTTCTGGGATGAAGAGTGAAGAATTAATGATCCCAGATACAATTCAAGTCATTAAATTTCATTTCCAGTTTCCTCATCTTTCAACACTTTATCTGAAATTCAATGAAAGTGTTGATAGACAAGGAAACTGGAAATATAATTAAATGAAATAACTGACAATATTTTAGTGCAGATTGTTAAAATGTCAATGCCATCATTGAAACTGTTTTTTTAAGTTTTATCAACCTAGCTAATTTGGGCTTCATTATGCAACAAATACAAAGTAATAATTCAAAATTCTTTCAACATTGTTTTTTATGAATCTGTAAACACCAATGATAGCATTCCACCATCCAGTAGAATTTGTTACTATTTGCCCCAAAATCAGCTTACAGTTTATACTTAAGTCGTCTAAATTATGGTAACCCATTAAAGGGCACTCCCAAGTAATAGATAATAGAGCATTTCCCAGAATTATCAATTGCTTAGATAGTCTTACTGTATTAGTAACTACCAACTGTAATCTCTATTCTTTTGGTAAACTTCCAGTGTGATATAGCAATCGTATCTCTACCTGCAGAATGTAGATCTTCTTCAGTGCTGACGTTCAAAGATGAAATTTCAAGTGCAGAATATGGCTTCTGTGTTATTTTCTTCTAAAAATCAAATGTATAATAGCTTGAGGAAAATATTATTCATGAAAATGCTCTTATTTAGTATATTATGTATGATGCTATTAACAAAATACATGCAATCTTTCATGCTGCCTCTTACAGAATTTTTATCTTCCTGAGTGTGTTCTTCAGACTGAAATTTTACAGTGGCATATTCCTCATCATCTTTAACCTAAAAAAACAATATATTAGATTCAACCTAATTAGCTATAATTACGGTGTAAAATTTAAACAGGTAAATTAGGAGACATTGTATTACTTTTGGGTGACCATTAAAAAATATAACACAAGAGATCGAATAGTTATTGATCATTGTGACCCATTTTATGTTGTTTACTCATAGATTTTGTTAGTTATGGAAAGATGCCCCATGAATAAAATTTGATTGCTAAATTAATTGATCATGCTATAACATTAAGGTGGTGCCATAAGAAATCAACTGTGTTAGTGAGATAGACTAATAAAGTTCAAATACAGCAGCACTTGGCAGATACTGATACTAGGAGAGCCAGATACAATCAAGCCTTTCATTGATGATAATTTTTAGTACACTGACAGTAGCACCCTTAAAATGATTTGTAGACCTTCATTCTTCATGATTACCTGATACAACTAAGAGAAGTTGGGTTAAGTTTAGATATGAGAAGTGTTAGATCAAAGTTATTCATACATGCTATAGAGTATACAAAATATGTTAATGTCTCATATTTCTGTATGTAACCTCCTCAAATGGTAATGAGGGTGAATGAGACTAATTTAGGAAACATGATGAAATATAAAGTAGAAGCATTAACATGGCATATTCTCTGAAGTAAGTAAGTAAAGATTAGAGTATTAAAGATAAAGGAAGCTCATAGTTATAACACTTCTGGTAATTTAAAAAATCTCTGCTATTTTCAAGCCAGAAAAAGAGTTCATGGCCGTAACTACTAGCCAAACGCTCTATTTTATTGTAACTATTTTAACACATGGCTTAATATTTTATTGAATGATTAGAGATTATAGTGGACACATAATGTTCGCTTAATATTTACACAAGTGCCACAGGAGTGTAAATAGGGTGAATCATATGAGGGATTAGTCTGTATCCCATAAATAATAAATTAATTGTGTACTACTCACACTACATGAATACGAACACTTGTATAACCTAGGGGTATGTAATAACCTATTATGATGACTATGAACACAAGTGGTAGGGAAAAACTGCCTTAAGCCACATTATTCTACTTTTATGTATTTTCTAACTGGTAACAGGTATTTGGTACTTAATAATGTTAATACTAGCCAAAGATAATAATTATTTCTGCAGTAAACAAATCAATATGTTGTATTATATTTTTGTCAAAGCAATCATCTCACTCTGATTCTACCATTATTCATACTTTTCTTTCCTCAGCAAAATAGAATGGCACAATAATTTTGCCTCGATATTGCTCAATTGAATAAGTCCAGAGATGTCATTTATTGATCATTGTCTGTCTTGGCTAGCTCATCCTGAGTTGTAGGAAAGGACAGAAGTAACTCTATTACACAAATTACACTATTCACATCCTTAATTGTATAGATTGAATTTCTTGTTCCCTCAACTCTTAATTCCTAATTGTATTGATTAAATTTCCTTTCCCTTGCTCTCTATGTACACTCATCATGCCCATGCTTATAACTTATCAGTTTTTGTTTTGTTTTTTGAGTTTTTGATCTTGAGTTTTGTTATTGCATTTAGTTTGTTCTATCTCTCTGCTAGCTAACAGTCATCTATCTGCTAGTCACTCTTTTAATTAAACTTATTTATTGTAGTGGGATCCTTTGTTTGTAGCGGCTTTGGCGTATTGTAGGTTGAGTTGGGTTTCGCTTAGCTAGCATAGTCAGTAGGCTAATAGTCATATATAGCAGGCCCCCACTTTCTCTGTGTTCATCAGTCCATTGCTATTTGTGGGCTATACATTGTCAATCATATTTTATTGAAGTGTTTGGTAATTGAAAATACTACGATTCATTTGACTTAAGTATGGTATTGATAGGAAGTATTGCAATAAAAGCACATAAGAATGAGTGTAAACTCAGACTTTGGCAGCAAGTTCTTCTGGCATATATGGTTCATATTTAATGTGATACATATTTTTTTCACCAAATTATAATATTATAGCCATATTTAATTGGTCAAAATCTATTTCGTAAATTCTTCTGATCGTCATAGTTTCAAGAACATTCTCTTTATTCAATGCTGTAGGTTTAAGTGTAACTACACACAATGGTGAATATATAGACTCATCATAATTATTCTGTTGTATCAAATAAATAAATAATATACTAGCACAGAAAATTGAGGATTCAGATTAACACAAGAAGTTTCACTCAGTTAACTTAGTGAAATATTCTCGAGTCATTAATGCTATCAATCCCTGAATACCACAATATTGAGTGATATTCTCCATATAACATGATATTCCCTTACTTATTAATGTTGCTGGCTATAATATAATAAAGGCTATAATTTACTTACGCCACCATCTTTATTTAATGAACTAATTGTATTATATACATCCTGCCCTGGAACATTATGCAGATGATGATGAAGTTCATTATTTAATGTACTATATTCGTCACACTATAGGAAATAGATACATTTCAACATAAAAAATAGCTGAATAATTATAGCAAAAAATCACTTCTTTTATGTTTTTTTTTAATTTTCTGTTATAATTAGTTGGTAAGTGTATAATTTGTATGGCATTGTCGAGCAGCCAGTTCTAACTTGTTTTTAATAGCAGTGCTAATACAGAGAGGGCACACATTCAGTGAACAATTTAATTGTGTATAATTAAAACAAATTGCAGATGATATTTAAAGCATTTATATTTTGCATGTACTGCAGGCATATAAGTCTGCATATTCATCATAACTAGAGGGGTAACGACCATTCTTGTCACCAAACTGCCAAAAACTGAATGTTATGATAGAAGCTGAACAATACAATGACATTTGTTTGCGACATCTTAGCCTATTTGTAACAAATTCAGAATTGTATTCACATGTAAGTTCACTAGCTTTGCTTACTTTGTTAATATTAATTTATGATTATGTTGAACTTGAATTCATTATCAAACATACAATGTTTTTAGGCAATAATTAGTGAAATACCTGTTCATTATGAGCAGTTGCAGGATAAAACTTGACGTGATCATATTCAGATTCATTCTAAAAAATATGAATGATTCATGATTCATGATTGTTAAAAAAACAATAGAGAGAGAATTCCTGAGGGCTATCTTCTGTATTCATTGCTCTAGATAGATAAATACAATACTTGATATTAATATTAATTTACATTTGATGTAAAATTCTTACTTCGTGTAATTTTTATCTGCAAGGTATACATTCATAAAACTTTATATAAAATAATATGAAAGCAGTAAACTTACCTTTTGTTTTCATCTTGTATTTTATTAAAATAAAAACAACTGTGAATGCAGCAATCAATATAAATAATAGTCCTATGAAAACTGAACTTATTAAAATGATAGTAATATCAATGCCATGTCCTGGAGTAGAGTTATTCATTAATTCTGTAAATAGAAACAACATTAAAATATGCAATACTTTTATGATTTTAGCTAATTGCATACCAGTCTGAGTAGTTGCATTGTCTTCACGATTTGTAGGAGTACTTGCCAGTGAAGTATCTGTTGGGTCTATATATTTTATTATTGGCATAATACAGTCAAATAATGAAGCAGCAAAAGTGAGAACCCAGTATACTGCTACACAATACCTAGCTATTTCAAAATTATTTATTTAAATTCAGTCTTCATTTTTACTTCATATGAAATCACTAGAGTTCAGCACAATTAGTTTTGTTTAAGAGTCTTTGAATATATCTGATAATTACTCTCATAAAGCCCCCCTTTGAATCTAAGAAGTTGCTTTTGCTTCTTTTAGAATTCATTTCTGTATGTAACCAAAAATTGCATTAATCAATGGGAATATTTAGGGTGAGTTTGACTGGTGTCGTATGAGCCCCCTTGTTTCAAGATGAGCCCACATTTTAGGCTACTGTATATCTTACCTGTAACTGGAAATAAAATTATAATAGCTATCACTTTTTGTTCGTCGTTGTTTTCCTTGTACTCCAACAATATTGCATTCTTGTTTTGAATGCACTTCTACATATTGATGTGCTGAGTCACAATTCTACTAATTGTGTCCTTATGTAATATGGCGAACTAAGTTTATAGTATACAAAAGCAAAACAAGTTATTAACTCTGAACAGAATTTAGGTGCTCTTGCTTCTTGCTTCTTCGCTTCATGGCTGAATTTGACAATTATATAAATCTACTTTCATTACTAGCTAAAATGTCTTTGTGATTTCATATTTTTGTCATGAATTAGTTTCATTTTTTTCAAGATTAAGTGTACCTGTTTACTAAGGGGTTGGCAAATTATGCTGGCATTATTTTGTGCATAACAAGTGATTTCATAAATACACTCTGTTCAAGGGAGCTTTCATTCAGAATACTCAGAAGCTGCCCTCCTGGTAGATGCAAGCAATGCCTTCATCTCCTAAACCGCATGTTGACACTCCATAACACCGGAATAACTAGCCCAGTTATTGCCAACATCCGAACAAACTGCTACAGGGCACAAACTGAGTTATTTATGGAGGATGACATGATACTCTATTCTCAGGAAGGTACAACCCAAGGAGATCCACTGTGGATGCCAATATACGCACTGGCAATAGTTTCACTCTCCAAGCTCCATGAACCAAATCATGTATTCAGATGGTGCCCCTGCCACGGGGAAAATCAATAAACTGAGATCATGGTGGAACGAAGTTGCCTCAAGTGGTGCATACGCATCCAAGACTAGGCTAGTGAACCAAGACTGCACTTGCTGACACGACAGTTCAGATCACATGTGAAGGAAGACCACATTTAGGAGCTCCACTTGGAACATCATAATACACCACAAAATATGTCTCTCAAAAAGTCCTGTAATTGTCACAAAATCTCAAATTGCTTTCCGCAATTGCTTCAACCCAGCCACATGCCCCATCTTTCCCCTACACCCACGGACTGCACAGCAAGTAGTCTTAATTCTATCAAACATTGACCTGAACTACAGACCGCTGGATGAAATCATACAGAATGTACTTATACCAAGTCTAACAGCCCAACCATCGCCATGTAAAACAGAATTACAACTATTTACACTTTCAGCAAGACTAGTGGACATTGGGATAGTGATGCCTACAGAAAACTCCAGCGAGAATTTCCACACCTGTTTGGAGGTGCACTACTAAGACTCCTGGATCAATCAAATGACAACACATATCCCTACAAAACATTTGCGGGAGAAATGACTGCTAAAGCAGAAGTAAGAAGGAGACGACAGGAGGAAGTTACAGCCAAGGCTAACAATTTATGGCAAATTCTCACAACTCCTCAACAGAAAGCTATGAACTTGGCTAGAGAAAAAGGTGCATCATGCTAGTTAACATCTGTGCCTATAATGGAACATTGTTTTACATTGTGGAATTATCTTTACTGTGGAACACATGTTGTTCCCATTATCATGCACAACAAAATTAGAGACATCACTGCTACACTCCTGACAGAGGTCTGCAATGGTGTGGAACCCGAACAGCAGGAAGTGACTAAAGGAAAACAGAGAGGAAGAGCAGCCACATAAACAATTGCGGCCAGACTGGACATAGCTGTGAATGGTTTTTGGAGGAGCAGATTCGAGAAAACATATCTAGATGTGAGAGTTTTCACAGGGTGAAAAGTGTCCATTTACAACCATAACAAAATCCGTAAACTGTCTTGGTAATTAGATATAACAAAAAATATACAAGGCTGTAGAGGTTAATAAACTAGTTATCAACACATTATACACTAATTTACGATTTTGTTATGGTTGTCAATGGACACTTTTCAGGCAGTGTTTTAACCCACACGATGCCTCCAACAGTAGCAGCACAATAGCCAACTACTACATAAAACATGAGAGAGAAGAAGAAGGCCTATGAAGAATGAGTACGAGATTTTGCGTACGCCTCTTTTACTCCAAAAGTAATGTCGGCCTGTGGAGGACTTGCAAAACAAGCAATGAGCTTCTACAAAATTCTTGCCTCCAAGTTAGCCACAAAGTGGGACCAGCCTTATAGCCTTACTATGAACTTGCTTAGGTGTATCATTTTCTTTGCCCTTCTCCGTTCTTCAATCCAGTTCATTTTCTCATAGGAGTCACGCATTCAGAAGTCCATCCATAGACCTCGTCACAACAGAGATAAGAATAGACACTCATTAAAAGCAAGAGTCATCAAGAATAACCATTTTGCCCCTAATCACTTATCATGTTTGTTTGTTTTTTGTTGTTTTTTTTAAAGTTTTTTACTTCACTTTACTCTGCCTCGGGTGACTGGACGCTTCATTTCCTTCTCATTTATGAGTAGAAAGGGTATTGAATCGTGATGTATTTTGAGTGGGAAAGCTGTGTTTTTTTCTATTACCATAGACTTTTGTATTGAGATTTGGAATAGCACTTTCTCTCCGGCTTTGGCGCAAGCTTTCTAAGGGTGCAAGCCCCGGATGTGTAACTGTTTCCGTTTAAAAGTTATTCAGCTTTTTTTCTGGCCAACTCAACTTGGACAGACTATTGTATATGGTAGCATGATTGGTGTAATTATGAGCATAATGAGGTAGCGAGTTTTTGGAAAAACATATGATTTGTTTGTATTTTACTTTAGCAATAGCAGTTGGATGTAATCTGTAGACTAGCTTTGGGACTTTATAAATGAATCTTTGAGTTTACTAAATACCCTCTGTTGATTTTTCTATTTGAAGATTCCAATCTTGAGGTGTTTACCATGAGGCACTGTCTGGACTCCCCACTTTGAGCCATTATAACTTCCACACTAATACATATTATACCATGTGAGCATATCAATAGCTTATAATCCTTTAGTTTCTTCATTTCAAATATCTTGTAGTAATGACTAACTATGGAGACAATATAAAGCTTTAAGCTTAGGTGTCCAGGCAGTGCCTCATATTTAATACCAAAACTAAGTTATCCAAACACCCCACTGTAAGAAATATAATACTTTCAGATTCAGCACTGTTGCCCATGAGGATGCAAATCAACAACTCACATACAAAAAGTGGCCACACCAGGATTCAGATTAGTCATGTGTACAGGGATTCTTATAGTTGTGAATGTGGTTGAGGTTACCTTTGAACTCTCTCCTTTCAGCATGTTTCAAGTAGATTAATTGCTAAAATGATTAGCATTGCTAGCATAGCATACAAATTTGTGCACAATTCGCCAACCCCTACTATTCACTCCTTTTCTTTATTCTATGAATATTTGAATATTATAGTCTTATAGAAAATACAATAATAGTTAACATTTTTCCTTAACTAGCTATAGATATTTTACCCCTTGACAATAGGTCCCCCTCAATAAATCCTAGTTCCGCCCCTGTAATATACATAGTACTTATTACATGAGTCAGAGTATACCCAATTCCAGAAGACATTGCAGCTAGTGTCCTTATTAGGATTGGGGTTAAACAGTTATACAGTCAAAATGTGTACATTAATTATTATGAATATAATAGAGTAGCAACGATCAAGTTTTATTCACGAATAATTCATTAGCTAATCAGTGTTGGCAAATACAAACTGAATGGGTAAAGTATAGACACAAGATGAATTGGTAAAGCATTATCGCCTTCAATAGAAAGACACAAAACCTGATTCTATAAGATAGAAGGACACAAAACCTGATTCTATCTGATAGAAGGATAGAGAGACTCAGTAGAAGAAAAAAGAAGGCAAGAGGAGATATGAGTAAAAGTGATGTGTGGATGAATACACATGGGTCAAGAAAAGTTGATATAATTATACCAAATGGTACAGGATAATAATAATTTTCAACAGTTAGTATATCAAGCGCCACTGAAGATTATACCAAGAAACTAATTGCATTGGTCAAGCCATAAGCCATGCCCACAATAAGGTGTGACTTTAAAAAATGCTTTTTTACTTATTAAAGCTTTATATGAAAGTGTAATCCAATAATAATAAGTAATATTGTTTATAATATTCTCTTCATAAAAACCTATATTATTTTTATATTTTTTGAAAATTTTTTTTATAGCTAGCACTGTAACAACACACAACATCATCAGTCTCCTGGCAATGAAGGAGAAATGGCCTTCTATCAAGAGAGTTGAAAAATTATTTGGATAGCGAAACTCTGCTCCTGGTTACACACTTTATCGATTTATATACGACAATAGACTGTGCCAGAGTGGTTCATAGTTCCTGCAAACTGTAGTTAGTCTTAACAATAGTCCTATTAGATTTAACTAGTTTTTGTTTTTTAGTAGTCAAGAGTATCACTTTCCTCTGGTCTGTAAACACACAGTAATTACAGTTATTGTAAGTAGATTACCATAAGGCAGCTAACTAGTATGTTCCCATACAACAAAAACTTTGCCCTCTTCCACAATTTGATTTTAGGTGTCATTTTGAAGGTCTTTTTCTATGCAATAGTTGAAGGTGAACAAATACTCCATGACACTATGAGAGAAGGCTTTTGAGTCCTTTGCCAAAAAAATGTTTGTTTGTTTTTCACTGGACCTGTGGTGAAATAACCACACCTTTAGAACAAACTTGCACATAACAGAATCACACACAAACCTACACATTCACTCAGTTGCACACATTTCCATTCAATTTACTAATTTGGCTATTTGCACTTATGTTACGCAGTTCTGGTCATCGTATTGCAACATACACTAAGTGCTGTGTCCAACAACTCGAGCCTGCCAGAACTCTGGTGGCACCTTCCTTCTACTCGTCTCTGGTCATCTCCCAGTTAACCTACCACAGGACCTACTCTTTTAAGTTCAAAGAAATTTACCATGATGTTGTGCTTGGTAATATACTACATATCTTGAGTTCATTTTAATACTTAATCAGACATTATTGTGGGATTTTCCCCTCATTTTTCACTATATTTTAATTATTGGTACATGTTTGCAAATTACCTGAACTTTTCTGTGGCCAAACCCATTCATAGTATTGAGTATCTGAATTTTGTTGTGTACTTATTATGTGAATGTTTTCCCCTTCTGCTAAATGCATTTTTGCAATATTTATTGTCATAAACCTTGTAGTATTGGAAACTTCTGTAATATTGATTCTTGCAAATAGATCGTTGTTACATGGAAGCATTAAGTCAATGTTGTGATGTTCATTTGGTGAATCAAGCTCCAGAGGTCTTCCATTATCAATATCTCGACTGAAATTATTATTACTTATAATAGCTGAGATGAAACATGCAGGAAATACTTCCCATTCAAAAGTTAAAATTGATGAGTTAAATAATACATGAAGTCCCGAAATTCTGAAATTTTCTCCAATAGTTGAGCATTCTGTATAATAAAGTTAAACAATTGTGAGCTTACACCTTATGTTGAGACAGTTAAATTTGTTCATGAAATTGAGAATTCTAAGAAACTCTTACCAAAAACAAGGATAGAGTAACAAAATAAAATAGTGCACTCTTACCTCTATTTTTTATAGTTATCATCACTCGGTTACACCATACATTAACTAACGTAACATTTTCAAATAATGTAAACTCTAATTGAGAGTGTACACTGGAAGAAAAGTGGAATTTCCTGCTATAGGAAAGGTTAAGTATAGCTATCTCACAGATCACATTTCCAACTTCAGGACAGATGAGCTGGTGGTAACCATTCCGGGTACTGTATAGGGCATACTTTCCTTCACTATTTCCTGAACATATCCTTGACATAAACTGCACTATTTCCTTTACATGCCATATGGTTTGTACTGCATATATCATATCACATTTCCTTCATATTTCCTGAATTAAAACTGAACTATTCCTGTACATTCTAGGTAGCTGTCTGTGCGATTTCCTTTAGATTTCCTGTACTCAAAAACTGCACTTTTTATGCACCTTTCCTACACAAAGCAACTATTCTTCACACACATTTCCTGCAGCAATCCTGAAGTTAAACTGCACTTTTTGTGCAACCTGTTCTACACAAATCCTGTACCTTCAAAATTTATCCATTGTTACCAGAATATGAATAAATAATTATGACCATGTACAAATAAATGAAAAAAATGATGCATCAGACAACAGTTCCTGAACTTTGGCTCCATCTCTGCAATATCTCAAGTTCATCTCTGCAACCTCTTTAGTTCATTCCTGCATTAACAAAGAAACAAGGTAATGAACTCAACGGTAATACTTCAAACACTATAGTATGTCCAAGTTGAGTTGGCACGACCGCAAGCGCGGTAATTGAGGAATGCATTAGTACTTTACCGGAAGCAATTTAGTCATGTGAATCCAAGTCAATTAAGCGCGCAAACGTCAACGTTGCACGTGAAAAAGGGGCGGTAGCACAGGTGCGCATTAATACTGTAACTATTGAAAGAAAGAAATTTAGTGAAGTTTATGGAGTTTTTCGGGCGCTGTACAGCTCATCTCGTCTGTTTTCAATGATATTTATGTTTCTTATGCGCAGATGATGTACAGCAGATGGAAAACGCAAACTGGTGGGAGTTCTTCTAAAGAGACAGGATTAAAATCAGTCGATTCTACCTACAGTGTCCCAAGAAAGATTCTGATGTTCACAGGATTCAGCAGTACAGCACTGTAAACTTGTAGCTGGACTTTCATGTTAAATAAAATTATCAATTCTTTCATTTATTTATAATAAGGTATATGAAAATTGATGAAATGATAGAATTTAAGTATAGTACACATACAAAAAATAGTTGTGATCCGAGTTGAAGGTGGAGTTCTGCCTGAGTTGGTCCTAAGTCTTACAATAAACGGCATCTATAACAGTGAAGAAAAGGAATTGGCATTAACACGGCTTTGACAAGCACACAATTTAACTGCAAACAGCATAAGTGTGGCTGTATTACAAGTTGCTAGCTAAAAAATGATAGCTATATCACTGAAATATATTGGCTATATGGCATTTGTTATTGAACAGGTAGACAAATAATCATACCAACATCCTATCAGGTGGTCCTGTACCCTCTGCAACAACAGAACACTCCATCTATCCTGTTTCCACACTGCAACCTAAGCTAATCGCGATATAAAGCTAGAAACACAGCAATCTGAGAAGAAGCCGCTCATTGTTTACAAAATTCTTAATGAAGACAGTCCGCGTGATAAATTGAGCCA
>WLWD01003540.1_pt1 | contig 33646 bp, 24 predicted proteins | sample 6712731 | NCBI WGS metagenome assembly WLWD01 (sample SAMN12718690, study PRJNA576275) | sponge metagenome | isolation source: marine sponge | host: Mycale hentscheli | place: New Zealand: South Island, Marlborough, Capsize Point | collected 2014-11-01
CTTTTTGAGCAGCCCACTGCTAAAATTTAAGGAACTTTCGTGTCGGTTTCGGCTCAAAAAGTTCCAATTTTTGTGGGTGTGTCACACGTAAAGTGGGTGTGGTTATATCTATCGCTTATCGCTGAGAATATAGCTGCTAAAAGAATTCGCTTGCCGTCTCTTAAGGTTACTAAGAGGCCCGCGTACGGGAAGAAAGCTCTTAAGTATTTAGAGCGTACTGTAGACTACGACTCCGTCGGGGTCCCAAACGAAAGTGTTGAAAACGATTTCCCAGATATTTCTACTACTGGAGAGAACATATTGCCATCTACTTCTTCTGAGCCAACATGTTACCTACTTGAGTCTAAAGCATCAACTGCTGGGTGGGCAACTATCAGGGGGTCAATTGAAAAAGCAATAGTTGAAAGAGCAGTCCTTCCACAGCTACAAACTTGTCTCAATTGCCCAGATCCTGCTTCCATTTGGTGCAAACGATGTGGACCCAAGAGTTATTTCTGTGAGGAGTGTTTTTTTAATTTACACAGGAAAGTGAACATTTTTCATGTAGCAGAAATTTGGAAGGTATGAATGTACTAATTTACATGCAACTGAGGGTTTCACACAGAAAAGTTGAGAAGGGTGGGAAGGGAATTGTATTTAGAATGAAAATGAAAACTAGCAAATTTGAATATCTACATAAGTATAATTCAATAAACAATTAAAAAAACTTAAAGATATATTTCAAATTCAGCAGTTGTGTACTATAAGGCCACGCAAACTTTGATATTAGTTTCTCATCATCGCCCGCTTCAAGTTAACATCTCAGAATATATTTTCATTAATTTATTTTCCAAACCTTTATATAACTCAGTGACTCAGTAACTACAATAGAAGACTTGTGTGATAGTGTGCCATGTTCATTAGTTTGATTCCTTGGACTGTCAGGTGGAAACGGGATTTACCTTCAGCCATTTCTTTGCAGGAAGCACAAGGAATTAACAACAGCCCACCCATATTCATTTTTTGGTGAAAGTTTGAAAATCAACAGTCTAGTTTGCATGAAAAATTTTTCATACTTAAGATAACTTGTGTGTTAAATTATTCAGTATAGGAAATTGCCTTGTTCCTGTCTCTTTCCCCTTCTATTCTTCATGTTTTGGAGGAAATAGATCATGTATATTAATAAATTAATAACCAGCTTGTAATTATGGTAATTAGACACATCAGAGTTTTACTAGGATTTATCTAGCATGAAAATGGTCCATTCATTTTATTCTTTTGCTCTCCTTACACTCATGCCTTATGCCAGGTATACATAGGGGTACACTAGGAATTCTAAATAATCCTCACCAAATATTAGTATTGTTGTACTTGGTGTTTATAAGTTAAAGATTGTTTGAATTAAACGTGTGGAATGAAGTTTCAGTAAATGAACTTTTTCTAACTTCTATATTATATTATAATGAATTAAAATGATTCAGTCATTCTCGGCTGAAATAATTATTACGAATAAAAATACTTTTTTCTGAATTTTCAAAGTCAATTTTGGTCAAACTGCACTGTTCTAGCTATTACATTACTATTTACATCTAATTAATAAAATATGCCCCTAAATGTGACTAGTGTGCCCTTCATTAAACTTCTACATAAGACTTATAAATGTTGTCTTCTAACATTCAGACCGATCACTTTGAATCATTTCAAAGAGAAGAAGAGGTATTTATAGATGTTCTCCCACCGCATGAATGCAGTACGAAGCACGCCATTTCAATCAAAGTCATAGATGATTATGGTAAGTTTTATTATACATAAGGCATAAATATTATTACTTTATTTACTGTGCAGGTTTGGAGCATAGTTTGCTGTTCAACATTTGCAACTGTGAACCTGTAGCTGTGACAATGATCAGAGCTGATATTTGGCCAGCTAGCCCAACTACTCCAAGGTTTGGTTTCACTTTTGCTCTTCTTGATTGGGCCGAGGCATTGTTGTTAGAAGCTCAAGTATCTCTTCAAGATTTTTGTAAAACTTTGAAGTTTAGACGTCCATTTCACAGCATGAAGGTACAATGACTGAATATGGTAATATTTGAGTTCATCAAGTGTGTTTGTTTACTTTTCAAGGGAAGGAATATCTACTCTACTCTCATTAATGCATTTGAAGAATACAGGTACGGTATAGTATGTATAATTGTATGTATTGTTATTGGTGGCAAGCAAAGCAAGCTAGACATTATAGGGCAGTTACAAGTTGAGAATCAGTGATATTTGTTTGTTTATTTATATATGTGTGGGTGTGTATGTCATTAAATAGACTGAACGATTCCTTCTTTGTGATTTACGGGTGTTCATGTGAGAAATCACATTTGTAGATTATGCCCGCTATCCTACGCCACTGAAACAACCCAAATGAATGTAGCCTTATTGTTGTATACAGATTTTTTGAAGGCAAAAATCATCTTCTATCAGATTCTGCCTTGTTTGAATTACTTATACTCAGTGGCTCACTCGCCATTTTTACTGAATCACATGACTAGTAATAAATTATTGATGCTGCTTCCCCCCTCCTCCCCCTCCCCCTCCCCCTCCCCCTCCCCAGATTTCTCAAACATAAATTGAGGCATTTGGACTTCATTTGTGAAGGCCTCGATTCAGGGAATGATTGTCCAGCCTGTCCAAAGGTACCTATTGTAATTTTGCTGTTTATTTAGTAATTTTAAATGGCTAATAGTCTGAAGGTACAATTGTGTTCAGCATGGATGGCTTGTTGGGTTTGCCTCGGAAAAAGTCAGCCGGAATCAGCCATCGACAACCACTACATGAGAACTTGTTTTTCCAGGATCAAACAAAAGTTGATAGTTTTGTTTGCGACAGTGCTCCAAAGAAGACTACATACGATGTTAGAATCATATAGTACGTATAAATAAATTGGGTTCATTATTGTGTGTTTTACAGGGTTGTAACAACTTTCTTGCTGGAAATCCTTTGCGAAGTTCAAATAGATACAGGGCACTCGATGAGACTGCTGTTTTTGGCTACTGTTGCCGCCATGAATTTCCAGGGGAATTTATTAATTTAAAGCATGGTGAAAGGTATGGTGCATTAGTCTTACAGTACCTATTTTATTTATTTATTTTATTTATGTATTTATTTTTATATATATAATATACTTAGATTGGCATATGGTGTCTGGATATTGCAAAGAATCCTTGAAAAGACTCAATCAAAACAAAATTTACAAGTTTTTGTAATGTATGACATTGCATGCATGCTGTCTCGCCATCTCCAAGTAAGAAATAAGTTCTAATTTTGGCAGTAAGCGTATTAATGTATGTGCATGTGTGCGCGCGTGCATGTGTGTGTGTAGTGTCTTGGTAGAAGTGATATTCTAAATAATATCCACCTGTGCCTTCCAATTTTTCATTCCTATGGACACAAAGCATCCTGTCAGGTATTATTATGATTGTAATATCATTGGATTTCATTAAGAATATGTTGCTTGGGCAGGGCCTCATATCGTAGACTACACCCATTTATTACATGCACATAGAACCTCTGAATCATCACTCAAGAATACTATGCCATAACTCGCTCTGCTGATCGTTCAGTTGCCTACATTTCTTTCCCTTACATACATGTATGTACATTCAGTAACAACTAATACATACAGCACACTCACTAATTTACTCCTTGCCGTTGTGAAAATTACGTGTGTGCTTAGTGGTTACACATGCACACATGCACGCTCCATTCATAATTTAGAACTGACTAAAGTGGGTGGGGGAGGGGAGGAGGGAGTGCGTATTTCTATTTCTTCACCACTGTGAAACGAATATGGCTTGCTGTTTGTGCCCATCACATCTGCTGTATCTGGATGATTGATTGATTGACTGCTGTTGAGAACCTGGGCTGAACATTCAATTCTTATGAATATCTTTTGTACATAGCGAATGAATCATTGCACAATCAGAAACAATCCAGGGTTTCCTATAGATGTAAGGAGTTTTACAAAAAAAAAATTAATTCCCCATTCCTAGAGTACTCTGTAATATTGCCGTTTATATTGCCATTTGTGTGTGGGTTTTTTATTTTATTTTTAATTAATTAATTAATTAATTTGCCCAGACAGTTTTATACACCCAGTTTTGTCATGCTTCCATGTAGCACATAAAACTCAACTTGGTTCTTAGTATTGAATCATGCTTTACTTTATAACTCACCACTGATGATGCTTCAATTATTCTTGTACAGGTTTCCTTTAGTCCTCGCAGGTGTGATGGTGTGGGTTTATGCGATGGGGAAGGTATGGAGAGGTTGTGGTCTTACTTGAGGAGGTTTGCACGACTAAGTAAAGAAATGAGACCATCTCATCGTATAGATGTGCTCAGTGGTGCACTAGTTTACTATGGAATTCAAAAGAAGGAAAGAATGGGTAAAAATTAAAGCTTGATGTATTTGTCTTTCATTTATTGTTGTTTCTTGCTCTTACAGGTACTCTGCTTCTGGTCCGTTTTGAATGTGCTAAAAAGACGCGAGCTCTGGCTAAAGAGACATTGAAGGACTTGGTTCCTGGCACATTTGAAGGTAATGAGTGTGTTTTGATACAAAACTGAATTTTATGGTCACTCCCCTATAAGTACACTGATGATGTGCTTGAGCATAAATGACGAGCAAGCCTAAAACTACACTATTGTTAAATGATTGATTTTAACTTCTAACACTCAAGCTACTAAAAAAAAAGTCAAGTTTTTTTTATGACGTGTATACGGTAAAGGGGTTTCAGTGCCATAGTAACCACTTGCCGCAACTGTTTGAATCGGAAAAAAAAACAAAACAAAAAAAAAAACAAGTCAGATTATTTGTAAGTGTTTCTTCGTGATACTCTTCAGCTATTAACTGTAACGTACAATACATTCAACACATTCACACCACTGGACATACCTACACAAGGCTTACCTTCGTGGTTAGTCTGTGGCCAATGAACTTTCAAGTAAGCGCTGTTGTGTAGAACTATAACTATGACAAATAGTCCCACAAAAGAAATCAAAGCGGTAAACTATAGACTATTCAATTTATAGGGTGATACAGATAATGATCGATAAACCAGACTATTCTGTTTGGTGAAGTTTGGGACGGGGTCGAACACCGAGTGAACACCAAGCAAACACATAAGTACGTGAGGGTCAAAGTACGAATGATATACATCGTCCACACACAAGGTTTCATACAGCATTTTTTTCTGGGTGGGAGGGAAGAGTTAAGGAAGGAGGAGGGGGGGGGGGGCACACACACTTTTTCTGAAACCACACCCATTTGATTATAAGTTGTCTCAGGTCTAGAATTAGTGACATCAATCTTGGAAGACTAATTGAAGGACCTCAATTAACTGAAGTGAACCTTCACCAATTATTAGATCTAAAAGATATAATTGTCACTATATATAATTCATAAATTGTTTTTAACTATTTAGTGCAAGAGGTCGTTATAAAGCAATGGATGCTCAAGGAAAGAGAAATGTGTAGTTCTCTACCAAAGTCAAGATATAGTAAGTTATGTGTGTCATGCGTACACATAATTCACGTATAGGCATATGACCTAAAGCCTCAATAAGAAACTCCCCTTTCTGTCAAGCAGTGCCCCGTTTTTGTTGTTGTTTTTAGCAGGATGTACTGTATTTCAAGTACTTCAGACAAACTAAACTTAAAAATAAAATATCTGGGCATTATTTAGAGTGATTATTTAATCAAAGAATTGTGGACCGGTTCAGGTGGCACTTGTGGGTTAAAAACGCCACCAATTGTGGGTTAAATGCTGACACCACGGTCCACAGGCAGGGCTCGGCACTCAACGATAAAGGTAAGCCACCAAAGACTCCAACAACGATTACTTAGAGACTCTGATGACCGCTGCCACCAGAGTTCTCCCAGGTAGCTAGCCCTTTCACTGAAGTCACAAATTCAGCTTTTGGGTTTAACTAACATTAGGGGAACTGAATGACGCATGCGTGACTAGGGTTTATAAGTTCCAAGTCACGCATGCACACATATAAATGGGGGTGTGGTCCACGGAATACATCCGGACACAAAATACACAACTTGACCTGCGCCTACACTAAAATAACAAAATACAGAAATACCTACACAATGCTTATAATACACACATAAATGTCCTTGTATGACACACACACAAATGTTCTCAATCTCCATGCTTTCTCTTCTATCTTCTCTCTGTCTTCATCTCTTTCTCTGTCTTTCTCTTGTCTGTCATCTTCTCTGTCTCACTTCTCATTCCTCCGCCCACAGCATTGTTAATATTTAAATGGATTAATTTGTGTGATAAATTGCATCAATTCTCACTCATTGTATTCCCAAATAATGCCTTACCTTGTGTGTGTCATTAGAGTTAATTGTTGTTTTCTCAATTCTGTTCATACCCGTAAGTGTCAGTACCTGCTCTAGAACTCTCAATCCCAGTATGTTTGCCTAAAGTTCAATTATTGTGCTTTAGTAATCTTAAGGTTTCTAGTAAACATTTAAATAGGATTCAACCCACAAAAGCAAAACAAAACTGACAATGATAATGACCACTGGAATTGGTACAACTTACAACTCACTCCCAAACATAATAAGAGCCAAAGTTAGTCCACTTAAGGCAAACTACTCTATACCTGTCAACAAAAGCTAAACAAAACTGACAATGATAATGACCACTGGAATTGGTACAACTTACAACTCACTCCCAAACATAATAAGAGCCAAAGTTAGTCCACTTATAAAGGCAAACTACTCTATACCTGTCAACAACAGCTGCAATATTGGCGGGCAATAAATTATGACCTGTTAAATAGCTTAGCTACTCTGCCTTCTTTTTATTAGTTCTATCAACCACACAGGAAGAGATTGTGACTCCATAAGGGTGCCTTGCACGTGTATATATAACACAAGTGCAGCATTAATACAAAAGTAAACAAGAAAAAGTTTTATTTTGATGCTTATAATATTTTATTGCCTTGTGTATGTGTGTGGGTGTGAGGGTGGGCTGTCGGGTCTAGTGGTTGCGTGTAATAGGCTCAGGGTCTGAGGTCCTGATTTCAAGACCCACTCTGGCAATTTTTCCATCTGGTTTTTTTTCTTCCTCTGCCTCCTACCAGCCCATTTAGTCCACCCAGCTGGGCATTTACTTGGGTGCAAATTCAAGGCCTTTACTCACAAAACAGCAATAGTCTACGGGATTTAGAGTGCCCACACCACTGTTCTCCTGCAAGTTCCTAGCCCGGCTCCAGGAGCATTCCTTGCAAGGCTCACAGTGCCTGCTTAGTGCACAGGCATCCTGGCTCTGCCAGGTGTGCGTGACTGCCTAGCGGCAGCAAGAGAATTTGCATATTTTGTATGCATACATGAAAATAATACTTGCATATATCTGAGTACCATCCTGAATAAATTAAAATGCAGAATTTGACACGAACATGACGAGACAGACAAGATGTGTAGGTTATCATATTTTGATTGGTTAGAAATGACTTCATATTCGTCAAGTTTGATGTATGACCATTTTGGCTTTGGAATTGCAACCTTTGCCTTGTTATTGTTCTGAATCTTGATTGTGCCAAGTTATGTCGCCAGGTCAACTTGTTTGTGTGAGGAATCGTTAATTCTCACAGATAATGCCTTACCTTCTGTGTATATGTGTGTGTGTGTGTGTGTGTGTGTGTATGTGTGTGTGCATGTGTGATAACTGCTGTTTTCACGATTCTATTCTGAAACGTGCAATCCCAATAAGTTCAGTTTAAGTTCAATTATTTCACAATTTCTTTCTCAGCCTTCTTTTACTCATTAGATGTATCCTCTCTCTTTCACAGGCTAGCATAACAGTACCCCTTAACAGTATAAATACAGAATTGGAGTATTTGTTCGCCGGGTTGTTGTCGTAGCTCAGTGGCAGAGCACTTGTGCGCTATACAAGCGGTCCTGGGTTCGATTCCCAGTGGCGACCAAATATTTTTAATTCTGTATTGTTTAAAAAGCCTGTGAAAGAGAGAGAATACATCTAATGAGTTCAATTATTGTGCTTTTATGATCTTGCTCAAGATTTCTATTAACATTTAATTAAGATTCAACCCACAAAAGAAAAACAAAACTGACCGTGATAGTGGTCACTGTAACTGGCACAACTTAAAACTGAACTCAATTCTAAACATAGCAAGAGCCAAAGTTAGTCTACTTATAATTCGTTGGATATATAGCTTACTTGCACCACCTTCTTTTTTATAATTTATCAACCACACTGGAATGGAATAGATCCCAAGCCTAATAATATGTACATACCAGTAATTTTGAGTTCAACCAGAGAAATGAAGTATAGACTGAGTGTTTGGTGAACTTAGGTTGTACATTATGCAAAATTCCTGCTACTATTTTACACGATAGGCTAAAGGATCCACTAGATGTTACAAACCTCATTTTCCTGGTCTTCCTAAAATAAAAAAATAAGATTCCTACTCTAACCTATTTTCCCTGCATGGAATCATCATCCTTTATTGTTTAAAAGACGCAGTCATAACAGCACTTTTAATGTAAAAAATTCAGTACATTATAAAATATCTTCCTTATTCACAAATATTTCCATAGATGACTGCACTTTGAGATAAGCTTCCAGTGACTTAATACGGGAACATGCATGTTTCTAAGTGAATCACAAAATTATTATCTAGAGGTGTGTCTTAGGCCAGCTAACTGTAAGCAAGTGGGAACTTATTTACAACTATGTTTGAAAAATTTGAATAACTAGGATATATCAAGTAGTGAAAAGCATATGTCAATTTAAGATATACAAAATGAATCCAACAGCAACAACAACAATAAAACTATAATAAAATGGGAGCAAACAACTTCTGCTAGCATATTCATGTAAGATACATAATTTAATTGGATGACGTATCAATGAAGTGATAATAAATATTTACTTATTCATACTTTTTAAATTGAATATTATTCTAAAGTGTCACATGATGATAAGTGAAGTGACTTGCATCAATGTATGCTTAATTAGTTTATAGCTATTAAAGTAATGTCTCATGATAAGGAAGCATTTTCAGTTTCAGAGCCACATTACTGTGTAGTTCCTGATTCCTTTAATAAAACTGGCACATTTACTGCGTATTGTTAGATTTTATTCCAGTATGTCTTTTCTTAATAATATACTACTGCAGATCTTTACAGTTCAATACTTACTGGCTGATTGTAGGGCAACCATATTACTGGCAGGCAACGCATCAGATACTTTGCCTATAAATCTTGAATGCAGAAAAAGAGAAGAAGAAATTACCAGCTTTGTTCAAGCTTTCAGTGATGTGAGGAACAATTCTATTGTCATTATTTGCTCCAAGAAAATTATCCTTAACCAATTAATACATTTAACAGATTTCATAAATATATCAATTTTTGGAGGTGGTGCAGAAATACAGTGCATAAATGATAACAGTTCTGGCTTTCAAGTGATTAATGTGAATCAGTTTTATATATCCAGCTTAACCATCCATGATTGCTCTCACCAAATCATGGTAGATAATCAGGAGCATTATTTGAGAGCAAGCTTTTCCATTTTGATATCTTGCTGCATTAACATGTCTGAAATTGTGATTAGAGAAGGAGCTGATTCCGGTTTGGCCTTGATTAATGTAGAAGGCCATGTCAACATTTCAGACAGCAAGTTTGAAAATAATGGTTACAAAAACAGAAGTGGAGGAAATGGTTTGTATGTTGAACTAAGTAAGTATCTCACTGTGAGCAATTATCTGATTATTGGGCCACAAAATTGTTCAGGAGTTCAGTATGTCATAAGAAGGTGTATTTTTGTTAACAATGTAGCCCATACAGAACTAGATAACAATATATCTGGGTTTAGTCGGTTTGACAAAGGTGGGGGTTTGTGTGCATTAGTTCGTGGAATGAGTAGCGTCTTGCTTGAAATACAAAATTCCTCCTTTCACAATAACACCGCCTACAAATTTGGTGGAGGAATGTTTTTAAGCTACCATGGTGCAGCATCAGCAAACTTATTTGTTATTGAAAACAGTGACTTCACACAGAACCAAGCAGAACATGGAGGTGGGCTGTACAATGGGTACATTCATGAACAAAGTCCCTCTTTTGCCACTCCAAATAATTGCTCATTTATATATAATAATGTTGCATTTGAATCCAATAGTGCAAGTTTTGGTGGAGGGTACTCTTTATACTCTACAAAAACTAGAGAGGAAGATTTGTATGCAGGAGTAAACTTCACAAACTGCAAATGGAACAACAACAGAGGACAATTTGGGTCAGCACTTGCTATTCTACCAAATGGATGGAATGTTTACACCAATGGATATTTACCAAAACTGACATTTGAAAATGTAGTACTTGCAGATAATAAAATACAACAGAAGCCTCTCGATTATAAAGAAGACTCAGTCATCAAGCAGTATTCAGAAGGGGCTGGTGCATTCTATTGCTCGTTTCACATCATCAAATTTGATGGCTATGGCCATTTCTATAACAACAGTGGCTCGTCCTTTTACTTACAGACTGGAATTGTCCATTTCCACAAAAACTCAGTCACCATTTTTTCACACAACTCGGGCTACCGTGGAGGTGCCATGTTGCTATTGGGGTCAATAATGTATTTACATGACAACAGCTCGCTAATATTTGATTCCAATCATGCTCATGAATCTGGTGGAGCTATCCATTCTAGTCCCATAGGAATTCATATGCATTACTACTCTCAAACTTGTTTCATGGAATACAGCCAAGATGAAACGTATCGACCTGTTGCTGCTGATAGGAATATTAGCATAATTTTCAGAAACAATGCAGTACTACATGTAGGGCCAAGTCTGGGCCATTCTTTATATGTATCTTCTCTTCAACCTTGCTTCAGAAGGCACAGATTAATAATTAGCATGCCATCACAGTTTAATGAGACTATTGGAACTTTCACCTTTGATCCTGTGGACAGAGATATGGAAATATCAACTGCATTAAATATTTCAAAATTAAACTACGGTGTAAGTCATTCACCTAATATTTTAATGCTTGCAGGAAAAGAAGAAATAATAAGGTATGAGGACAGAGATGATTTAGACCAAGAGACTGCTACAACTTACCTTGTTTCCATACTGAAGGAGGAGGGTTCTGGTCAAGTAAGTCTGAATGAGGCATACAGGTATATAACAACCAACAAGCTTATGCTTTATGGAAGAGGTGGTGACTCAGCTAAAGTTGTTTTGTCCAGCACTGGAGTCAGACGAAGTGACAAAATGGTTCAGTGTGAAACTAAGAACTTGTCCACCTGGATTTGTGGAGTATCAAGATATAACATTTCCCACAACAATTACGTGCAAATGTTCAGCAGAAACATCCCTCCAGTACCGAGGGATAAGAAAATGTGACAACACAGAATTTATAGCAATACTGCAAGTTGATTATTGGGCTGGATATGATAAGAATAAGATTGAAGATGAAAACTCTTTGTTGACTGGCCAGTGTCCAATTGGATTCTGTGCTAATGTCAACGATTCTTTTTTACCCCCAACAGCCAATCAGTCGTGCCTAAATGATTTTGTATGTGTTCATTCTCGATTTGGAACTTTGTGTGGTAAGTGCAAGGCAGGATTACAACATCATTTTCATAGTCCTCAATTGGAGTGTAAAAGCAGTAAATATTGCTTCTTAGGCTGGCCATTGTATTTGATAAGTGAAATCTTACCTGTCACCATTATATTTGTGGTAATTCTATTTTTTAATGTCCCATTTACTTCTGGCATATTGAACGGCTTCATATTTTATAGCCAAGTAGTAGAAATGCTCCCCACAAATACTTACTATCATAATCAATTAGATATATTTTCTGAAGTATTGAATAGAGTACACTACTTAATTTATATGACATTTAACTTAAAGCCACTGGAAATGAAAGAGTTATCATTTTGTATTTACTCAAGTCAAAGTGCTTTGGACATAATTGCTCTTAATTATGTAACTCTTATATATTCTTTTGTTCTCCTGCTGTTTCTGTTTCTAATCATCAGTAAAAACAAATTCTGTTGCCTAAGGATTTGTAAACGGTTTATACAATTTTTTAATTTTGAACAAGGCATTAAAGTGCATGGATTGATAGCCTTCCTGATTCTATGTTATGCAAATTGTGCCAGGACGTCCCTTTTATTGCTTATCTCTGAAAATTTGTATGCAAAGGAAAAGAAATTCATAAGGTCAGTGGTGTATTACAATGGAGAGCTGGAATGGATGATGGGGAAGCACTTAGGGTATGCCATTCCTGCAATTATTGTTTTAATTCTTGTATGCGGAATCCCCCCACTTTTACTACTCATTTATCCCTCCCATTTTCGACTCCTATCAGCATTAAAAATCGACCAATTGCCACTCACAAGGGTCATTATGAAGCCTTTAGATAAACTAAAACCTATTTTCGACTCTTTCCAAGGGTGCTTCAAAGATCATTGCCGATTTTTTGCCGGGCTATATTTTATATACAGGCTTCTTATAATTATGATTGTGATGCTCTTCAACATTCAAGATGCAAGCTTTCTTTTGGAATTACTCTTCATACTAATGATATTTCTCCATGCATTATTTCAGCCTTACAAGAAAAGTACGCATAATACAATAGACATGCTTATTTTCATAAACCTTTCTCTTATAAATACCATAACATTGTACAATATAAACAATATGGACTTGGATCCCAGTGTGACAATCCTTGTGATAACTGGAGTGATACGCAACATGTTCATTCTTCTTCCTGCAATAATAGTGATGATTTATGTCCTCAAGAAGAAATGTTCTTGCCACGGACTAAGAGAAGTACTGCCTCACTCTACAACAGCTGCATCAGAAGAAGTAGAGTTCTTTGAGTTTGAAGCTAAAGAATATCGTAGTGAAACACTTTATTCAGAATATGAAAGAGTAGAATAATACTGGATATATTTCTTATTGTGTGGTGCTCAATAAAAAAAGAATTTTTTTTTTTTATATTGTTGTAGTTAAAAATTACTTTATAGCTAATTTTGGTTTTAAAGTAGCTACAAATTTATACTAGTATGTTTGAAAATAACATTAAATATAATGAATATGAGTATTCGTAATAGCTAGCCAAACTTAATTTAAGAACTTAACATCAGCAGTGGGAAGTCTTGGTTAACTGTTCCTAATAGCTGGTAGCAGTATTTTAACGTAACGTTTTCAAGAACAGCTATAACAAACGTCGCACTAACTACGACAATGTACCAATGCACCGTCGCCACTAATTCTAACACTCCAGTAAGTTTGCAACAACAAATTGCGTCCGCAATATTCAGAAACTGCCTATTTCCAAGGGGTAAACAATTTAATGTCCTTGGATAAAAAGGGCAAAGATCGAAGATTCTGTTTACTGGAGTCTGGGATGGGATCATCCACCAAGCGAACACAAACGTGCGACGGTCAAAGTACAAAATGGCATACGCATGTCCACACATTATAGACAAAAAATATTTATGATTTTTCCATTGTGTAATTAAGATAGTTCAGCGAAGTTTTATACATACGGCATAAATATTATTACTTTATTTACTGTGCAGGTTTGGAGCATAGTTTGCTGTTCAACATTTGCAACTGTGAACCTGTAGCTGTGACAATGATCAGAGCTGATATTTGGCCAGCTAGCCCAATACAACAATAACTTTTGCTCTTCTTGATTGGGCCGAGGCATTGTTGTTAGAAGCTCAAGTATCCATTCAAGATTTTTGTAAAACTTTGAAGTTTAGACGTCCATTTCACAGCATGAAGGTACAATGACTGAATATGGGAACAGTTGAGTTCATCAAGTGTGTTTGTTTACTTTTCTAGAGAGGAATATCTACTCTACTCTCAATGCATTTGAAGGATACAGGTATAGTATGTATAATTGTATGTATTGTTATTGGTGGCAAGCAAAGCAAGCTAGACATTATAGGGCAGTTACAAGTTGAGAATCAGCGATATTTGTTTGTTTATTTATATATGTGTGGGTGTATGTATGTCATTAAATAGACTGAACGATTCCTTCTGTGTGATTTACGGGTGTTCATGTGAGATCACATTTGTAGATTATACCCCCTATCCTACGCCACTGAAGCAACCCAAATGAATGTAGCCTTATTGTTGTATACAGATTTTTTGAAGGCAAAAGTCATCTTCTATCAGATTCTGCCTTGTTTGAATTACTTATGCTCAGTGGCTCACTCGCCATTTATGCTGAAGCACATAACTAGTAATAAATTATTGATGCTGCTTCCCCCCCTCCCCCTCCCCCTCCCCAGATTTCTCAAACATAAATTGAGGCATTTGGACTTCATTTGTGAAGGCCTCGATTCAGGGAATGATTGTCCAGCCTGTTTACAGGTACCTATTGTAATTTTGCTGTTTATTTAGTAATTTTAAATGGCTAATAGTCTGAAGGTACAATTGTGTACAGCATGGATGGCTTGTTGGGTTTGCCTCGGAAAAAGTCAGCCGGAATCAGCCATCGAGAACCACTACATGAGAACTTGTTTTTTCCAGGATCAAACAAAAGTTGATAGTTTTGTTTGCGACAGTGCTTCAAAAAAGACTACATACGATGTTAGAATCATATAGTACGTTGGGTTCATTATTGTGTGTTTTACAGGGTTGTAGCAACTTTCTTGGTGGAAATCCTTTGCGAATTCAAACAGATACAGGGCACTTGATGAGACTGCTGTTTTTGGCTATTGTTGCCGCCATGAATTTCCAGGGGAATTTATTAATTTAAAGCATGGTGAAAGGTATGGTGCATTAGTCTTACAGTACCTATTTGATTTTTTTTTTTGATTTTTAAAAAAATTTATATATATACATACTTAGATTGGCATATGGTGTCTGGATATTGCAAAGAATCCTTGAAAAGACTCAATCAAAACAAAATTTACAAGTTTTTGTCATGTATGACATTGCATGCATGCTGTCTCGCCATCTCCAAGTAAGAAATAAGTTCTAATTTTGGCAGTAAGCTTAATAATGTATGTGCATGTGTGTGCGCATGCATGTGTGTGTGTGTTGTGTCTTGGTAGAAGTGATATTCTAAATAATATCCACCTGTGCCTTCCAATTTTTCATTCCTATGGACACAAAGCATCCTGTCAGGTATTATTATGATTGTAATATATGTCATTGGGTTTCATTAAGAATATGTTGCTTGGGCAGGGCCTCATATCTTTGACTACACCCATTTATTACATGCACATAGAACCTCTGAATCATCACTCAAGAATACTATGCCATAACTCGCTCTGCTGATCGTTCAGTTGCCTACATTTCTTTCCCTTACATATGTACATTCAGTAACAACTAATACATACAGCACACTCACTAGTTTACTCCTTGCCGTTGTGAAAATTACATGTGTGCTTAGTTGTTACACATGCACACATGCACGCACCATTCATAATTTAGAACTGACTAAAGTGGGTGGGGGAGGGGAGGAGGGAGTGCGTATTTCTATTTCTTCACCACTGTGAAACGAATATGGCTTGCTGTTTGTGCTCATCACATCTGCTGTATCTGGATGATTGATTGATTGACTGCTGTTGAGAGCCTGGGCTGAACATTCAATTCTGATGAATATCTGTTGTACATAGCGAATGAATCATTGCACAATCAGAAACAATCCAGGGTTTCCTATAGAAGTAAGGAGTTTTACAAAAAAAAATTAATTCCCCATTCCTAGAGTACTCTGTAATATTGCCGTTAATGTATATTGCCATTTGTGTGTGGGTTTTTTATTTTTATTTTTAATTAATGAATTAATTATTTTGCCCAGACTGTTTTATACACCCAGTTTTGTCATGCTTCCATGTAGCACATAAGACTCAACTTGGTTCTTAGTATTGAATCATGCTTTACTTTATAACTCACCACTGATGATGCTTCAATTATTCTTGTACAGGTTCCTTTAGTCCTCGCAGGTGTGATGGTGTGGGTTTATGCGATGGGGAAGGTATGGAGAGGCTGTGGTCTTACTTGAGGAGATTTGCACGATTAAGTAAGGAAATGAGACCATCTCATCGTATAGATGTGCTCAGTGGTGCACTAGTTTACTATGGAATTCAAAAGAAGGAAAGAATGGGTAAAAATTAAAGCTTGATGTATTTTTTTGTTGTTTCTTGCTCTTACAGGTACTCTGCTTCTGATCCGTTTTGAACGTGCTATAAAGACGCGAGCTCTGGCTAAAGAGACATTGAAGGACTTGGTTCCTGGCACATTTGAAGGTAATGAGTGTGTTTTGATACAAAACACCTTTAACCGAATTTTATGGTCACTCCCCTATAAGTAAACTGGTGATGTGCTTGAGCACAAATGGCAAGCAAACCTAAAATTACACTATTGTTAAATGATTGATTTTAACTTCTAACACTCAAGCTACTAAAAAAAAAAGTCAAGTTTTTTTAATTACGTGTATATGGTAAAGGGGTTTCAGTGATCACATATTCTTAGCAAGCTATTTGAAGGAATATTAGCACAGGAAGTTTATGCTTATAAACATTTTGAGCAATTTTTATAAAGTTGTGATAAGTCATTTATATTCCGCCCATTTGTGTACACGAATGGTAACTACTAGCTACTGTATAACCATTGAAACATGTATGTAAACTGTCTACGCTGGATTTCTTTTTCAAGTCTACAAGCAATGATGAGTTCAAAACAACAGCCCAAAGTATCAAATTCCATACCAGTATAAAACACTCCCAGCAGGGTTTAAGAAAGAAGGTTTCTTGCACAGTTTTCGCCGAATCCTGACTATGATAAGATTATTATGGTTGCTGTCCACTGGTTCATCTGGCTCTGGTATTGCAGCTTCAGCTCAAAAAGAAATATGCCGGCAAGTAGTTTCTATTTTGAATAGATGGCATGTGTATTCATAAGTTGCTTGTATTGCTATAGATGGGCAGAAGATAGCAAAAAGACTTTGTGCTCAAGTATCCAAAGAAACTCGGCAGATTAAGACACTGCTAGGAGAAGTAAATGCCTGTTCAATACTTGATGGTACGGGAGAGATGTCTCTGGTCGAGGCACTGGACCCAATTTATGTTAGAGCGCATTTGAAGTCTTTCAGTTGCACTGGACAGTCCTTAAATGAAGAGGAACTATGTGCTATTAATGCTTATTTAATGCTTTGCCGGAGCAATGAAGAAATAAATCTTTTAAGAAAAGATGCCCAAAATTGTGTAGAATATTACAAACATAAAAAGACTTGTATTACACGTACAATCGAATTATTGATGAATAGTTCTGACCAATATGCGAAAGGAAGTATCTCACTGCTCTACTCGTATTTGAATACAGTAGAGAAATTGCTGGATCAAAGTCGTTCTGTTCAAGACAAGATAGCTTCAGGTGACTTCCATAATGCCTCCTTTGATGAGGAAAATGATTCATTCAATGAGGAGGAAAATTCTGACAATGAATTTTGTATTGAGTGATGAAACATTTTACACGTGTTGTTATTTTGTTGTTGTTTTCTCTCATCAGTTTGGCAAATCACTATTGAATATTGTATTGTGCATAATACTGAATATATAAGAGGACATTGTGGTCTAGCATGGGGTAACAAACTGATTTGAAGAATATCTAGTTTTGTCTTCAGGTGTAAAATAAATACACTCACTGAACTTAATGATTTATGCACTGAACATTGGCTAACACTTGTTGCCACATAGGAAATGCATTACAGTAAACAGGGCGTGGCTTAATTAAGGCAATATTTTCTCGTGTCACGTTGGGATATTAAGTCCCCCACCCCCCAAGGTTATACCAGTGTTTATTGCACAAGAGACTCATTACTATGGTATTCACACATGAGCAGTACGCAACAAAAATTTATTATTCATTTGGATACTGCATAATATCATTAGTCTGATTGACCATATTAATGCTTGTGGTTGCAGCACTCGGTGTTAAATACTAAATCAACAGAAGATACTCATATTCTCCTTCATCAAATTAATATGCAGTATAAAATGAGTTATGTATCACAAGTCATTATGGATTGGAATAATAAATGTTTTTGGCATTTGTAATTATTTACAATTGAAGACACTCCCTCTGAATTAAGCTATAGAGCAGCTTGTGTGTACACAGTAGTACTTCTCCATATACCCCCCCCCCCCTCCCTTCATTAGAAGCAACTTTTGGCAGTCTGCTACAAGTTTTATACCATAAATAATGTTAATGATGTGAAAGTAAACACTTGAAGACGAAATAATATCAACCTGTTGATTTGAACACCTAAAAATCAACAAAGAATATTGTATCGGCTCATTACTAAGTTGATAATGTGGTAAGTACATTAATTAGCAACTATCATTGTGGTGTATGCAGATATTTTCATATGCACATCAAACACAATAAAGGCTGCATAACTCAAATATCTGTACTAGTCGCACTGTTCTAGTAATCATTCACGAGTGTATTCTGTCAATGCATAGAGCCTTTAGTTCCTCTAATACACTCGCCCCTTTCATCAATATAATTTCATTATGAATTAATTTGAATAACAGTGGAGCATTGTTTTTCAAAGAGAAAATGTGGTGTTTTTGAGGTGAGAGGAAGAGATTGAGATGCATGATAAAGTTAATTGTGAGATATTATAATATCAATGTTCATGAAGAAAAACATGCTTGCATATGTCACACTTCCAATTAGCTCTGTCGACAGAGTCACAAGAAACAATATTGGCACAGTCAAAATGGAACAACTTCTTGCAGCTTCTACATTGAATCATTGGCCGTAATGAATCTTCAACCATCCTACATGTGCAATTAATTGCATCTCTGGATGACCACTTAACTATTTTGCCAAAGCCCACTCTTTTTGCCTTGGATGGGAAAGAAGTTAAAAATCCCTTCTCCAAACACTCCAACAAGTGAGATCTCAAAACTGTGACATCAAAAATACAACTACAGGGACTTCCTCCGTAAACAAGTTCTGTTGCAAAAGCCACAGCAAACAATCCACAATCCGATGAGTTAGACTGCTTTTGAACATCTGCTAGGTCGAAGTGAAACACATCTTCTTTGGGTTTCAGTAATGAGCATATTGCTTTTTTTGTCTCCGCATTAATGGTTTCTAATGTACTATCATAAACTCGCGCACAATTACGTAACGTGTCTGACTGTGCCACATTGGAAACACAAATCCAATGGTTTCCATTAATATTCATTAGTTGAATAAACTTGGAATTCCTTGGAATCGGAGGAAAGAGAGCATTTCGCTGTGAACACAACGGATGGTTCCAACCATAAATATCTTCGGACTGCCTCTGTAAAAGCATCTGGGCTGCCTGTATAATGCGATCATTGAGCCAATCTGTTTTTGATTCCAAAATTCTCCTGTCACAATGATATAATAGTAGGGAGGGTCGCCACATTTCAGGACTAGACTTAACCGGGCTGTCCGACACTTCAACAACTGATTTAGATGGAGTTGGAGCCACAGTAGTTGTGCAAGGGGTTGGTAAAAGAGTAGTACGAACATTTTGGGATGGCATTCGCAAGAGTATCTGGGATGCAGTCTGAAGCAAACAAGAGATTGGTTTTACCATTGGTGATGCATGCGCAGCAAATTGTGGATTGGATGTACATGTCGTGGATTGGAGACTGGATGTACGTGGCGTGGATTGGAGACTGGATGTACGTGGCGTGGATTGGAGACTGGATGTACGTGGCGTGGATTGGAGACTGGATGAGTGTGCAGATGTTGTAGAATTAAATGTTGTTGAAAATGATGATGCGGAGGAAATTGTTACAGTTGAGACAGGACTACTATGTGTTGGATGTGCTTGGTTATCTTCTGTATACACACAACAATTAGTTAGCAAGTGAGTCACAGGGTAACACAATAGAGATTCCACAATATTCTATTTTTTTTGCATATGTGCAACCCATTTCTTTTTTCACCCATGTGACTAGTTGGTAAGGTTTTCGTTTAAACAAGCAAATGGACTACAGTAATAAACCTGTAACCATTCTGTAATGACCTTCCAGCTTTAACCCTTTCGACGCCGTAACTGCATATATGCTGGCGAGAACACGTCCGCGTTCTCCAAATAAAAATAAAAAATCTATAGAAAGTCCCTCAGCATTTTTGAAGAATTATGGATACAGTTTTTCCTACCGGACACCGACAGCAATCGATTAAGCTCCTTCCTCGAAGACTCCTCGAAACCTGCTGTAAGACGGGCTGGTTCCAGTTCTTTTTCAGGCTTTAGAAGCTTATTTTGTTTGTTACTCGTTACAGCTATAGCTACCTACTTTATATGCCTGGCTGTTTGTTTGTGGACTTTTGCGGTTGCTTTGCAGTAGAAATTCAAAAATCAATTGAATTCTAAAAGACGCCCGAAGTGCTGAAGAAAGTTGGTGTCGAAAGGGTTAAAAATCAGGCAAGGCCCTGGGCAAACCTAAAGCACCCGAACTTTTGTTTATTTGTCAACTGCCAAAAAAATATAGCAGACTCTGAAAGACCACACATACTACCTACATGTAACTTACCAACAAGTACCAATGATCGCATGACATCAACCACTTGTTCTGTACATTTTGTACATGTAGTGGTATATGCTGTCTGTATGTCATCCGCAAGGAAACCATAGGCAAATGCTCTGTATCCAATATTCTGCAGCTCTTCCATCTACATACACACAAAAGAAAAAGCACCACTCATTAACAACTAGTTTTGTCATATAAGCAAGTAGGTTTGGTAATTGCTGGTGATAACACAATTAGTGTGAACAGTTTGTACCGCCAGTGCTTACTATCAGAAGTAGATACAAATAGAAATGGTCAACCTATTTCGTTCCGCCAGTAATTAAATTGACAATTGCATTTAAATACACAGAAAAGTATTGAATAGCTACCTTCTTCTGATCATTCTAAAATTTTTCGTGCCTTCTTTTATACTTTGAGCTACTGTCATGCTTTGTTCCTCCACCAGTTCTGATGCAACAGCATTTAGTCTGGTCTTTTCTTTTACATCAAGAGCCTCATATCTCACACTAGCTGCCATAGTTAGTGCTGCAGCTCCATTCTTTCTGGCATTTTTGCCTTCTGTATAGGTAAACATATGATTGACATATTAACACTATACACAGACGAAATCAACAATAGCAAGGAAGAAGATAAGATATTTGACTTCTAGGCATGCAGAGGTACACATGTACTTCATAACCAAACATTGTATTTACTATGAGCATGTTATAGCTACTGGATACTGAGTGTACTAGTAAAAGAAGCATTACAATGGCAAGCAAATAATGACTAGTCGCTACTGCATTACAATCATCATACTCATTCTAAATAAAGAACAATAGCCAAGAACAGACAAAGCCAAGAACAAGCAAATTAGATCACAAATAAAATAAAAATGCTCTGGGCTAGCTGTGTACAACAATCGTTACAATATAATTAGCTATTACCAGGGCCGACTTGGATTTAAATTTTTTTGGTTAGGCCAGGAAGTAGATGTGACCTAACACAGGATGTAGGTGTGTCAATGATCAAGTGTAAAGCAGGGTGTATTGAATAATACTACATATAGTGAGGTCTTTTAGGGCAAAAAAATAGCAATATGTTTACGGGCTGGACAAAAGCACCAAACTTAGTCAGGTGATAGATATGATCATATTAAACAAGAAAATGACCGGCTCCAAAAAAACTAGCTTGTAGAAGCGGAGATATGGATAATAAAGGCGAAATTAGGCGAAAATTAGATGTCTATACTGGCAGCACTTGCAAGTAAGTACCTGCACATTGACAAGCAGCTGCACGTTATTTCCTGCACATTGACAAGCAGCTGCAAGTAAGGACGTGCACATTCAGATTATCCATCACCAAATTATTACAGATGAACTATTTCTATTTTTAGAATAACTGTATTTATGCATACCTCGTCCTCATCAACACCTTTCTTTGACAATTCAAGCTGTATAGACTTATTTGGTCATATTCCCATGCATCCATCCACACACATTCTTATATATATACCATTCTCTGCCATTCCCAGTTGAGTTCTGTCCACATGCTAACTTTTATGATACTTTTTCTCGAGCATCTAGTATTAGCTTTGAACAGCTAGCTAGAATCTGGACTGAACTTTGGTGGCAGCGACTATCAGTCTCTGTGCTGCCCTGTGAAGTGAGCTGAGTGTGTTTGTGTGCCTTAGCTATCTTGCTTAGCGAGCCTCCTGCTCATCTCGCCACATTCTCTGTAGCTGTAACAATGTCTAAGCCCATTGATTGGAACTTGTGTATAATCTGTCAGGAAATTTCATCAGCAGAACTTCGCTGCCCTACCAAGTGTGCATTAGATCGGCCTCCAGTTGATATCTACAATGTATTCTTGGAAAATGTTGAAAAGTTCAAGGAGCTCGATGCCTTGCCAGTGAATGTTGACTATGGTGAGCAAGGGACAGCTTTAGCATTTGTGGAGAACAATGCATCCTGGCACAAACAGTGTCATCAGAAGTTCAACAATTCCAAACTGGAGAGTGTGAAGCAGAGGCTACAGAAAAGGAAGAGATCATCCGAAGAAGGAAACTTTACCTCCGCACGTCGATCCAAGCGTAAGCCTTCTGAAGTACATAGGCTGTGCATTTTTTGTAGTAATCTGACATCCGAGGAATTGCATTAATTTACCACTTTTAAGATTGATAAGACCATTAGAGACATGGCTAGTGAGATGTGGGACAGTGAGCTTCTTATAAGATTAGCTGGTGGTATTGACCTTGTTGCAGCTGAGGGAAAATACCACCTTTCCTGCCTGACCAAATATAGGAATCGTTACCGTTCTTTCATCCGATCTCAATCTGCCTCATCAAAGTCAAGCATTGCTGTTAAGCAAACTAAAGCACACGCTTTTGCTGAGCTTGCAATGCATATTGAAAGTAGTTTGGAAGAGGGTACATATGTTTTCAAACTAACTGAGCTTCATAATCGCTACGAAAACCGTTTGAAGAAGTTGCATGTAGACTTTTCTACAAACAGGACCCGGTTAAAGGAAGAGCTTACAGATTACTTTAGGGAGCATGGAATCCAAGAACAGTCAGAAGGAAAAAATGTAATCTTGCTGTTTCCAGAGGGGATGCATTCCCCTTTTACAAAACATGTCATCATTAGATTCCCAGATTAATTCTGAAACTTTACAACTAGCTTCAGTAGCCAAAATAATCCGTCAGGAAATATTTCAGGAAGAAAACAACTTTCGGTTTGGCTGTAAGTTTCCTCCAAATTGCCAGAAAGAGTGTGTGCCTTACAATCTAAATCTTCTTATCTCCATGATCCTTTATGGACCCAATCAAGATAGTCATATGAATGCACAGTCTTGTCTCCCTATATCTCAATTAATACTCTTCAACTCCAAGAAAAAACAAACTCAATCAGCAAAGAGTTTTTACAGACACTCTGTTGTCCGTGAGCCTCCTCTTCCTCTATATGTTGGTCTGAAAGTTCATTCATTTGTGCATAGTAAGAAATTGATAGAGGAACTTCAGTATCTTGGGATTAGCATTTCTTATAACAGAGTAATGCAGATTGAAAAGGATATAGCACATTCTGTTTGTAGTCAGTATCAAGCTAATGATGTGGTTTGCCCATCTCAATTGCGGCGAGGGCTCTTTGTAGTAGGTGCTGTTGATAATATTGATCACGACCCTTCTTCTACAACTTCCTGATCTTCTTTTCATGGAAGAGGTATTAGCATTACTCAGTTTCCTACTGCCAATAATTTGGGTGTAGATATAGAACCAGTTACTACTGTAGCATCACAACAGATTGTCTTACCACCACCCTCTTATTCTATATCCGGCTGTAGCTTTGAACCAATCAAAAGCTGAAGTTCCACCAAAAACCTGTAGTTGATGTAAATAGTAACTTACTAGAAGATGCTACCAAGCCTCGTTGGGCTCAGGGAGCCGGCGCGGGGTCCCGGCGGGTCGTGGAAGCCTCGTGGCTCCGCTGGCCTCGTCGGCGGCTCTCGCGTCTGCCCTGCACTTCCGCAAGAGGAAATGCTGTGGCTAAAAAGTTCATGGAGCTATTAAGCTATTCGTTTAATGATTACAAACCATTAACGTGGGCAAGCTATCATGCTCATCTTCAACCACCTGTGACTGATCCTCCTTCAATCAGTGCAATGTTGCCACTTTTCCCCGATAAAGCTGATTCCCCAGCTATGATTAAGCATGCTACGGACATCCTTAAAGATGTTACTTCTTTCCTTCACCCTGGACAGATGCCAGTCATGGCATGTGATTGCCCAATTTTTGCCAAAGCCAAGTTTATTCAGTGGACATGGCCAGCAACTTACGGAGAAAGTGAGTTTCTCGTAATGTTTGGGGGACTACACTTGGAGATGGGGCATGTGCAATATGCTAGGTGATTACTTAGCTTCATCTGGATGGACAACAGCACTGACAGATGCAGGTATAGCTACAGCTGGAACAGCTGACAGCTTTCTCAAGTCCTCGCATTTGACTAGGACACGTCATGCACATCAAATTACATGTGTTGCATTGTACAAGCTTCAATGCCAAACATTTGAATTACTTGGAGATGGAGTATGCTTTGAGCAGTGGAAGAAGGAAATGATCACAAGAAGTCCTACTTTCCAGTACTGGAATACTATTTTATCTCTTGAAGAGCTAGTCCTTGTTTTTGTGAGAGCTCATCGTGAAAAGAATTTTTCCTTATATGTGGAGGCTTTGGAAAGCATTGTAGGATATTTCTTTGCTTTTGATCATTATAACTATGCCAGGTGGGTTTCTGTCCACATAAGTGACATGTCCTCACTTTCTGCTTCCTTTAGACAAGAATTCCAAAACAACTGGGTTGTTTCAAAGACTCAGCACAGATTTTCAAGCATTGCAATCGATCAAGCTCATGAACAGCATAATGCCGTGGTGAAAGGGAAGGGAGGGATTATTGGCTTGACTGAGAACCCAGCTGCATTGCAGCGTTGGCTAATATGTGGTCCTGAGCTTGCTCGATGTATCTCAGAGTTTGAGAGTGAAATTGAGCATGCTTCATACAGCTCAAGTCAGCTTCATCATGAAGAAGGACTAATTGCTCAAACAAACTTCAAGCAGCAGGTCAACTCTCTGGTGGATGTGATATCTACTTTTGGCAATCCATTCGAAGATGATTGCCCTGAACTTGTTGTTCTAAACACACGTGCTTGTGCAAATGATTCTGTTGCTGAAACAGTGAAACGTGTCAAAGACCTTGGAAGAGAGCGGTACCTAAAGTATAAAAATGAAGTTCTTATAAACAGAACTGGTTCCATTCATGATACGATTAAGAGGAATTCCTTGGCCCTCTTCCATTCTCCTGAGTCAAAACTGAAGTCAAAGACATCTCAGCAGCTTGCTGCATATAGAGGCAACACATCTCTCTTTGGTCGACTGTATATTGCCAATCAGCAGCGCAATGCAGATCCGACGGAATTTTTTTCTCATGAAAACCAACCACCCCCCTTCTTTATCTGATTTTGGAACAATAAGGATAGGCAAGAAATCTGTTCTTCTTTCATGCTTTGATACCACCCACCAGCCTTCACAACTTAGTCAGTTTGATTGCAAGATACTGGATGGTGCTGCTGTGGTGCATTTCTTGAAGTCAGCTACCTTTGCTGATTATTCCAACAAGATATTCATACCGTACATCTTACAACAGTTTCAGGATACAAGTAGAATCGACCTTGTTTGGGATTGTTATCTTACTAAAAGTATCAAAGGTGGTGCTAGAAACAAATGGGGTAGTGGCATTCGTGTCAAGGTCTCAGCACAAGCCAAGATTCCAAAAAGATGGGAGAAGTTCCTTAGGGATTCAAGAAACAAGGAGGAGTTATTTTATTTTCTTACCGAATGTCTATCCAGTATTGAGGTTCCAGATGGTAAAGTCATTTTTATTACATCAGGTAAGCATGAATTAAAATACATTATGCATGATAACATTATTATTGCAATCATTTTTAGGTACCAAGGTCAGATGTAATGGGAGTGATCACGTAATAGCTGATTCAGATCATGAAGAAGCAGACACCCGAATTGTACTTCACATGAATGATTCTTTACAAGGTGGAGCAATGTAATGGTTATCTTGATTGGCCAATTCCATGCTGTACAGTCGGCATCCAAATGCAGCTTTGTGGGTAGCATTTGGCACTGGGAAGCATTTTTGTTACTACAGTAGTATTAATACCATCTGTGCTCACTTAGGCGAAGTAAAATCACGCTGTCTCCCTCCATTTCATGCATTCACTGGATGTGATACCACATCCACATTTTTTGGAAAGACCAAGAGATCAGCATGGAATACTTGGAATGCATTTTCACATGTGTCGGTGGGGCTCAAAATTGTGAGAGAATTATTGCGACAAACAATCTTTACCAGACATGGCGGAGAATGCATTTGGCGATGTCAGTGCTTCTTGTGAATTTTTTTCACTCCTGGAACGATTCACCGTTCTTTTATTTTGACAAGAGTAGTGTCCTGAAATCAGTCAATGAAGCAAGGCTGGAGTTGTTTTGCAAGAAAAATAGAAGTATGGAAAGCTTACCCCCAACCCATTATTGCTTAATGTAACATGATATTATAACAAAATCATTTTTTAGGATGCCTTGCTTCAACATGCCAAGCGAGCTTATACTAGAGCAGTATATGGATTTCCAGTCATCACTCAATACAGAATGTACCCTCACCAGACAAGTGGGGATGGGTTGATGATGCCCACAGTGGTTGGATACCTCTCTAGATGACAATTCCAGAAGCTGCCAGAGCTTGCAGTGAACTAATCAAGTGTGGGTGCAAATCCAGCCAAGGCTGTACAAGTTGTAAATGCAAGAAAGCTGGACTACAGTGCACTAACTTATGTACTTGCAGATGTGAAATATGATGAATTTTAAACTTCCAAAAGCCTAATATTAAATTTCGCCTTATTTTTTAAATTTTCGTGTTTGTTTACTAGTTGCGCGTCCATATACACCAAAATATTTGCCGAAAATTTTGGAGCCGGTGAATTTCATAATGTACACAATAAAACCTACCTCTGTGCATAATTTGGTACTTTTGTCCGCTCCGTAAACATTTTTTCCCTAACAGCCCTGACTAATACTAAGAACTAGCACAATATAAGATATCAATTATTTTGTTAATTTCTGCAGGGACCATGGAAGCAAGATCACTTCAATGAGCCCAATTGAAATCAAATGCTTGAACTTCAAAGCACTTAATCATAAATTTCAGAGAACACAGTCCGTAGTTCATAATAACAAGCAAAGGCCAGAGCTCGTCTGATATTGTAGTGGCTGGAAGTGGACAAAATTGCATGAACCGAAATTCTACTACGAGATGACCACGGGTGACACGAGTGATCTCCGCAAGTTTCTGTTAGGCATGCCCACTTTAATAAACTGTTCAAGCACAGGGCGTACTTCACCAATTAAAACTACACAAAAAAATGGTCCGGCTCAAGTCGGACTGGTGGGACTAGTGATGCCACCTCTGATTACTTTGGTGAATATGCCAAGTGGAGGAGAGTCATACAGAAATACAAGTGCCCCGCACACGTTGATCATGTGATGCAATGTTAAGGCCTTCACTAGCCTCAAACATAGGATTATTGTACACCATGAATTGGTATATAAAATATCCCAAAAAGGGACATCTGTGACAGACAAACAAAACCAAAGATGACTGTATATCTGATATATGTGTGCATGAATTACAATGCAATGACAGATGGCCAATGTACAGTAACCCTTGCAGCTGAACAATTAATCAAGCACGAAATCTCTATAATTAAGAACAAACAGATTGTAGGCAGGCTTCAGGAATTTTGGTTTGAACTGGTATATGGCTGGAGGAGGAGGGCGGAGGGACTATTTTGTTAGTGGATGGGGCTATACATGTGTAGATATGCAGACATGATGCAATTTACACATGGATTAACTTAATTCCCATCAAAACATTTGTATGAGCGGGGGGGGGGGGGGGGGGGGGGGGGGGAGCTGTCCTCTTTGTTCACCATTACTGAAGTAATTATGGTTGCTTCTTTTTTTTTCCTCCTGCTTATTGGTATGCTTAAATTCAGCAGGTGATCTTGTCCAGTTATATAGTTGTAATAGTAATGATATAACAACAATAATTAAGAGAGATTAATGAACAATTACAATGTAAAAAACAAAAATAATGTTGACCATTTAATAAGATAATATATCAATGATATCAATAGTTCAATTTAGTGTAAGTAAGTACTGTAAAAGTGAGAAGGAAAAAAATGAAAATGTGCAGATAGAGTAGCTTGCTTGCTGGTGGTGCAGCCCAGAGTTGCAACTGCATTTCCCTGTTGCACTGCATAATACAGAGAGCCTCTGGAAAAGATGACTGGTGGAATTCACTTCACCTGACTACTGCCTCAGTTAATTTTCCAGCATCTACAAAAAGTAAAGTAAGTCCCGGCCAACCACCTCCAAAGGTCTCTATAGCAATTAATTAAAATATTTTAACCTCAAGCCACACCCACTTCCTAGCCGTAGAAGCTAGAAAGTTGCAAACTGGGAATGGGAGATGACACTGAAGAAATGGAGGTTGATGTCCCTGAGCAAGTTGGAGAATCACATCCTGTTCAGAAAAGGTTCTTTAAAGCCCAGGTCAGATATATGAAGGAATACTGTTTAGTGAATAGTTTTGTGTTTGCAATATTCTTAGTGATCCTGAGTGACTTGGTTGTCTTAATACAATGGTCATATCTGGATTAATATAATGTACATACATGCATACTAGAATGTATAATCTAACTACTAACTGCTACACAAAGGAAATAAAGGGTGCAATACAACATGTTCACAGCATTTCAATTCTAACAAGCTTGCTGTATAAAAGTGTGACAACACATTACGTGAGAGTGGGAAATCACCATGCATTTTGTTTGAGATGTCTGCCACCCGAAAGTGGTTGTAATGTTCAGCTACCACAAATGTGGAAAGTCAATAATTGGGGCACACTCTATGAGAGCTACAAACAAGTCGTTTTTCCCAGGCCCTTTCCTTCTTCGTTGTTAAACGGTCTGGCTACACAAGAATAGCTATAGTCTGTTCAGGTTGAATTGGCGCGGAATTTTTAAAAAGAAGTAGCTATACTTCCAGGGTTTGCACCATTCAAAAGCTCATGCCGAAGTGGTCCAACTTCCCTTTAAAAACTTCTGAGCAGGCAGGAAAGTGCTGTTTGAAAATCCAATAGAATTTGTGTGAATAAATAAAACCACTTTTTTCCCGTGCTACATGTGCCCGTATTTAGTCACACGCTCTAACCCAGTTGACCATGTGCAAAGTACCCGAATCGCCTGTAAACAAAAAGCAGTCGTTTACTTATACCTTTGTTTCTAGCCTTCTACTTAACATTCTGGTATGTGCTAGGCTGTTGGTGTCAGTAGGTATTGAACAAAAGCAGGCTGCTATGTGAGGCAAGTCTGTAATCATCCACTCAGATTTTTGTTACTAGTTCAATTAGCCAATTGCAGTTTATTGAACAAGAATAAACGATTTATCATTAATAGACTGTATAATATGCCATTATTTATGCCTTATATGTAATGTCTCTTATGTCAAATATATAATGTATTACAAAATAATTTATATTTAATATTAAAAATAAATAATGGATGACAACGATTACAAATATATTGATATAAATATTCTGAGTGAAGGGTTACAAAGCAATACTGGAATGTGTGATGGCCATAGCTAAAGTAACAGGGGATGTACTGGATTCTTCAGTATTACTGTCAACTACTTTTGGTGTTCACTATGCCATAAAGACAAAAAATAATTTAAAAGCTTTAACACAAAGCAGTCGGGCTTATTTCAGATGGGATGTATATACAGTCATAGTCCTGTACTTCTGAAAATTTGCATGACAGTAGCAGCTCCGAATCCCTCTTTACGACCTTCAGCTGTTCTTCGCGTACTATTGCGCCAACAATGCACCAGGACAGGGGCAGATCCAATGCTAATGACAGGAAAAGGCCCAAATGTATTTAGGTCGAAGCTTACGAATTCAATTAAGAGTGTTAATGATTATACCAGGCCTTTTTAGGGGAGGCATTTTGCCCCCACTGAAAATAGTTTGCCCTCCCCCCTTGAAGATTATTATGACCTTCATTGTGACATTTGTCATCAAATTTTCATCAATTTTATGGAAATGAGAAATCCCCCCCTGAAATTTCAAAAATTTTAATTTGACCTCTCTCATAGGGCGTCGTTTTTCCCCCTATAACGCCCATTTGATATTCAAAGAGCTATCCACCCCCAGATGCTCATACTGTTATTTTGGATGAACATGACTATTAAACACACTCATATAAGTGGGTGGGTTTCCCAGAAATGCCCATGCCATGGACAGGTTACGACTAAGCTGGACAATTACGTTTTTAGTGGCTCTCAAGGAATCTTGTAAACCGTACTTGTAAGCCACTATGATTCTTAACATTCAGTGTTTGAAAAAGTGAAGTGAGTGTCCGGCTCTATTCCTACAAATCTTTACCTAAAGGTCATCAATTTTGTACTCCATCAAAAAAGCTACTAATATTGAGCTTAGTCAATATATTGATGATGGCTTGAACACATACACCTAGTGTCTTGCTTTGCTATGCTCATAGTTTGATTGTGTATGTTATTAATTATAGGTACAATGTTTAAATAGTTATTTTGATAACGGAATGACTGGGTCCTCAAAGGCATTATTGCCAATGATTGCTGGAGCAGCTGAAGATACCGGTCTGTCTGTTGCTCAAGTTAAGGTGAGCTTAAATTAGGAACACCTACTTGCAATTAATAAATTGTTATTTGCAGCGCTGGATCAAAAAGAAGAGCTATTTGAGAAAGCATGCTAAACAGAGAGAGCCAATCATGAAGCATCACTCTCTGAATCCATGGCAACATTTTCTGAAAGAGTTTGGACAAACTAATGGTAAACTTTTATGGATGAACATATTTGTGCCAAGTTGGTCAGTACTTGTGGTCACCTAAACCACTAAATCTTATTCAAGGAGTTGAAACTATATGCATATTATATGAGGTCTACTTCTAGCTTATGTAACTAAGATAAGCTGTCATTATGTAAATTATGATACCTTACCATTTAACAAGATACACACATTAATTTACTTCCTCATAAAAGTTTCTTCATTTCCGTTTAGCTGGAAAAGAAGCCATGAAGCAGGGAAGTGGAGTGTTCAACAAGGAAGCTAGCGTGAAGTATTCTGTTTTAAGTGCTGAAGAAAAGTCCAGATTGTCTTCAATTGGTGAAGTGAGCAGCACGTTGACTCCTAGGGAAGTCAAGAATACTGGTCAAAGATGCTTTTCCCGAATTCAGAAGATAGTAAGTAAAAGCTATTGTCCCTTATTTGAGATGCAATAATCTTAACTTTTTGGTACATTTGAGAATGTTATTATTCACTATAAACTCACATATCTGGCTCCCCACTTTATCCGGACCCACAGACTGTGAATTCAATTAAAGCACACCACATGTTTACTTAGTTGCAGCGCTGTCCTTGTCTCTCTCTCTCTCTCTCTAGCTACTGGGGCTGCTGCATGATCACAGCCGCACCACGTGTTCAACTTGTTCTATATAACTTCTCAAAATCTGATAAATCGTTAACATTTAGTTTTTAGAGTGGGAAATGAACTTCAATAAGCACCAAAGGTGCGAATCCTCAGCACTGCTAGCTAAGCTATTACATCATTTCTCAGATTGACTTTGACCATAGGTCAATATAGCTCATGCAATGAAAACTGTGTTGTAAATGCTGTCTCCAAAAAGAAAAGCATGTATACAATGAACGCTCACCCATAGTTCCAACACAAAGCTCCACTTCCAGCACCCCATAAAAATTGCAACTTATATTTTTAAAAAACTACCAGGGGAAGCCGCAAGAAAAAAAAATTGCTTACATGATTGTGGTGTGACATAAGGGGTGTTACCCACAAAGGGGTAATACCGATCATATCACCCAAAAATAACTAGGTTTTTGGGAGGCCATGTGTTTTCGAGATCCGTTGTTGTATGACAGAATAATAGTAATTAATACTGTAACATTCTTGCTCAGCAAGCTGAGGGTTAATTACGGCTTATAGCTGCTTGTATGCTCTAGTGAACAATCCACCTACAAAATTCCAATTCTCGCAGAGAAAGTTTGTTAAGGATTTAGTTGTGACTGATAGGGTTGGCCGATATTGTGTTTTTCTTATACGGTAAGATATTGTCAGTATTAATTACTAACTGCTAAATTTCATTATTATCTCACCCTCTTCTGTTTTTATATCTAACCCTATCTTGTGGTTAATAATTGGATGTTCATTTTTCAGTATTTACGTACATTTACATACTTCAGATTTGGCCAATAAATGGCTTCGTCACAATAAGTGCATGTATAATCTATGCAATTGTAACTGTCTACAATATTACTTTCAGTTTGATGAATTGGAGAGCATTGGATATCGATGTGCTGCGTATGGATTTTTTGAAGACAATGTCCAGGCAGCCTCTACAACTGACTGTGAATGCTGTTTAAGTCCCTCCACTATACAATACATAAGGGCTTTGACAATTGCAGGTTAATTGCATGTTCGTTTTTCTTATTATACAATGTGACTTGTAAAGTCTGGAATGTACATGTGCTTTTTTTTAATTAAATAAATATTCCTGCTCTCTGCTATTGGTATTCGTCATTGTGTAACTTGACCAATTGGTTGTTGTGATAGGAACTAAAAAATAAATGTATTCATTTTATTAATTACCTTCTCCATATTTATTGATTAGGTAATCCACCCTTTCCGGACGCCGTCACACCACGTCCTTCTTTAGATACATCCTCTTCCATTACACAATCCCAAGTAGTTCCATTCAATTCAAGAAACTCCACTAACTCTTCTCTATCAAGCCTCCATCCCTCTTCCAAATCTGTCTCAGTTCTCCATCCCTCTTCCAAATCTATCTCGGTTCTCCATCCCTCTTCTAAATCTGTCTCGGTTCTCCATCCCTCTTCTAAATCTGTCTCGGTTCTCCATCCTTCTTCAAAATCTGTCTCAGTTCTCCATCCCTCTTCTAAATCTGTCTCGGTTCTCCATCCCTCTTCTAAATCTGTCTCAATTCTCCATCCCTCTTCCAAATCTGTCTCAGTTCTCCATCCCTCTTCTAAATCTGTCTCGGTTCTCCATCCCTCTTCTAAATCTGTCTCGGTTCTCCATCCCTCTTCTAAATCTGTCTCGGTTCTCCATCCTTCTTCAAAATCTGTCTCAGTTCTCCATCCTTCTTCTAAATCTGTCTCGGTTCTCCATCCCTCTTCCAAATCAGTCTCAGTTCTCCATCCCTCTTCTAAATCTGTCTCAACTCTCCATCCCTCTTCCAAGTCTGTCTTAAGACGGCCTCACTCTTTTGAATCAGTTTCCTCCCTACTCCCACTTTCCAATTCTTTCTCACTACCACCTACTGTCATATCTTCACTGCCACCTACTGTCGTATCTTCACTGCCACCACCTACTGTCGTATCTTCACTGCCACCTACTACTGTCGTATCTTCA
>WLWD01006062.1_pt1 | contig 33591 bp, 24 predicted proteins | sample 6712731 | NCBI WGS metagenome assembly WLWD01 (sample SAMN12718690, study PRJNA576275) | sponge metagenome | isolation source: marine sponge | host: Mycale hentscheli | place: New Zealand: South Island, Marlborough, Capsize Point | collected 2014-11-01
CTACTACTACTGCTTCTGTCCTACCATAGTCACTTGCAGTTTCCGAGTCAAGCCCATTGCAAGCATTTCGGCTGCATAAACCAACCCGAGCGTTGAGGGTTTCCGCTTCACTTCACTACTACTACTGCTTCTGTCCTACCATAGTCACTTGCAGTTTCCGAGTCAAGCCCATTGCAAGCATTTCGGCTGCATAAACCAACCCGAGCGTTGAGGGTTTCCGCTTCACTTCACTACTACTACTGCTTCTGTCCTACCATAGTCACTTGCAGTTTCCGAGTCAAGCCCATTGCAAGCATTTCGGCTGCATAAACCAACCCGAGCGTTGAGGGTTTCCGCTTCACTTCACTACTACTACTGCTTCTGTCCTACCATAGTCACTTGCAGTTTCCGAGTCAAGCCCATTGCAAGCATTTCGGCTGCATAAACCAACTCGAGCGTTGAGGGTTTCCGCTTCACTTCACTACTACTACTGCTCTGTAACTGTGTTTGGTAACCTGTGTCAGTGTTTATATGTTACATTTTGTTGTATGAACGACTGTAAGCGTTGTTGTTTTTAGTTACAGCCTGTGTTTCACTGTTTCTTGTATTTCTTTCATTTCACTACTATGGCTTACAACGAGAGGCCACACCTACGGAATACCCGGAACCGCCCACTCAGGATGGAATTTGTGGACATCGACAATTCATTAGCAAAGTTCAGCGTTTCGTCTTCCCCCGCATCTAATTGCAGCTCAGATTATTCCACTATTACAGCTCCCTCGCTTGATTCAGCTTCATCAGACACCACCATTGTGGAGCTAGAACGGCTTGGTCTAGGAGAAGAGAACACTCAACAGGATTCTCAACAGGAAGAAAAGGTACCTTCTTCAGAAAGCACTGGTGCCACACCCAATCCAATTATGCTGTCTCAGATAGAGAATTTGAAGAACCTGACTGAAAGAGCCAGAGCCTGTGATTTGGATCCACATATGCTTTTCCTTGCCGAGATAATGGCCAAAGCAACCACGTCCACAGTCACTCCCACTCAACAGCCACAACACAATCATAGCAGGTATGACATTTTGGCTAAGCAAATAGGAGTAATGCAAGAGGGTGAGGATATTTTTGCTGTGCTTCATAGATTTCAGTATACCCTTAAAGCAAATAATGTACCACAGCAGGAATATTTAAAAGCATTACCGGCAGTATTGGTTGGGCAGTATAAGGAAGCATATTTTAACAATGTAGAAGGGTGTCGGTCATATACACAAATGAGAGATACACTTCTAGCTGTTGGTGGTTACACAGCAAATGAATGTTTAAATTCCTTTCCCTTAAAATACAGGCCAGGTGGTAGCAAGTCTATTATGCAGTGGTTCAATATGTGGTCATACAAGTTTGCAGTAATGCTAAATCACATGCCATTCCTAGATCACATGTCAGAGGCAGCCCTAGAGAGTGTTTCAAAGATATTTGCAGCTACTGCAGTGGCAGCTGGTATTCCCAATGATGTTAGGGATATTGTGTGCAAGACGGCTTACCCTTCCATAAATTCTTTTTTGCAAGATTGCACATCACTGTGTCCTAAGCCAGGCGCACAGGCCAGGCATGCCACGCCTCATCCATTCCAGTCTGACAATCACAGACCACAACCCTTTCATTACGGTAACAACCAGGGCAATCAAACACACAGACAAAGGTATGGTAATGACCAATCCCATTTTAGGCAGTCTTATACTAGCCACACCCCTTATGGCAACACGTCATACAGTCAACACAGAACTCCTTTGCTTGCAAATCCACAATCACAACGTGATACATCCACTGTCACTTGCTTCAGGTGTAACAAGGTCGGTCATTATGCTAATAATTGTCCCAATGGCAACACACAAGCACAGCATTATAGTGGCAATCATTCTCAACCTCAGATGCCATCACAGCCTCAGCCACACACTGTCAATCAACATCCACAATCTCAACAGCAAGTTCAACCTGCTAGAAATTCACAACCCAGACCTATCAGGAAAATTGATCATTCTTCACCAACCACTAATGTCACAGACACTGACATTCTCAACACTCACGACAGTGAAGATGAATCCTTCATCACACAAGGAGAAGTCAATGGCATTTTCACAGACATTATCATTGACTCTGGTGCCAGAGTCTCACTAATTTCCAGTGATTTTACTTCACCAGACATGTCACCAGTTGGCACAGTTACACTCTTTGGCATATCCCAAGTTAAAGTCACTGCCCCAATCTATGAAATTGAGGTTGTGTTACCAACCATGAAAGGCAAATGCAGACTTGCTATGGATGATAGGCTCCCACCCCACACGTTTTTGTTAGGTGTGGATTTTGGCAAACAGAAACTACTTGACTTGATGTCACAAGTGAAAGCCACCCCAGTGCCAGTTATGGCAGTCACTAGGGCTATGGCAGCTGACAATGCCTTGGCTGACAAAATTGCCGATACCCTGCATCTGTCTGAAGGTGCCACACCCCTGGCACTTGATGTCATTCCATATGCTCATGATTTGGTCACACCTACTGACACACCTTCTGTCAACCACACGGAGATACCTGATGACACACCTTCCATACCTGATGACACACCCACTGTCACATCACCTGTCACACCCAATATCATGTCACCTGTGCCTCATTCGGCAGCCATTCCACAGGCAGCAGCCCATACTTCACAGTCATTGGTCCCTGTCACATTTCCGCCTGTCACGTTTGACGGTGTCACCAAGGATGAGTTTCTTGACATGCAAAAGGCGGATAAGTCACTGGCCCCTCTCTGGGAAGCTGCAAAAGATCCTGATAATTCTTGTTATGTTGCAAAAGGATTTCTCATGTGCCTCACCACAACATGCAACCAAGTTTCCAGTGCTTTAATAGTGCCACAGCCTCTTAGAAGCAAAGTATTGAGCACTGCACATGACGGTTTGGGCCATGGAGGGTTGAATGCAACTAGGTCACTCATAAATAAGCATTTTTCTTGGCCTAACATGGCAGCAGATGTCAAGGGTTACATCAGCAAATGCAAACTGTGCCTAAAGAAAAATAAAGGTGGTGGGTTGAAAGTGCCTATGTGCCCCCCAGAAATCATTGCTGAAAGATGTGAGAAATTAGCTGTAGACATTGTGGGGCCACTGCCCAAGTCATTATATAACTGCAGATTCATTTTCACATCCATGGAACTTGCTTCTGGGTTCCCATTTGCTGTGCCTCTTAGAAGTTACACAGCTGAAGACACTGCCCATGCACTACTTTCTGTCATTGCCATCACGGGACCTCCTATTGTAGTCCTGTCGGACCAGGGCACCAATTTCATGTCTAAAGTATTGACTGCACTTTACCAGAAACTTGGGATTAACAAAGTCAGGACGGCACCTTACCACCCCCAGTCAAATGGGCGGCTAGAGAGGTTTCACTCCACCTTGAAAACCATGCTCACAAAAGCTATTGATAACAAGCAACAATGGGTTGCAGTACTTGATTTAGTATTATATTTTGTCAGAAACACGCCACACAGTCGTCATGGTTACACCCCACATGAGTTGCTGTTCTTGAAACCATCAGCTTTTGTGCTTTCAACACTCAAATCTTTCTGGCTGGGTGAGCCAGAGACAAATTTAAACTTGCCTCAATTCATCCATGAGCTCAGTGCCCAAGCAGCATGCCACAATTCCATTGTAAAATCACAGCTCAGCTCTAAAGTAGCCAAAACCAGATTGGCAGCTGAGGAAACTGCTCTCTCAAACTTAAAAGTGGGAGACACAGTTTTCAAGAGGGTGCCTGGTTTGAATAAATGCCTGGAATCCTCCTGGGAAGGGCCATACACTATTGTGAAACTGTTGCACCCAGTGAATTGCATCATTCGAAGCACATCTGCCAAGAAAGCCAAGCCCCAAACTGTACATGCTTCACAACTCAAACTGGTTCACAATCCTTCCATTTACAGAGTTGCAACTGTAGTGGATGATGTTTTGGAGGAAATGCCCAGCGGGGAGGAGTCAGTATCTCTGTCACAACAGCAGCAAAAGCAGCTTGATGACACACTAGCATTGTTTCCCTCCGTCTTTTCTGACACACCTGGGCTTACTTCTGTCATTTCGCATTCCATCAAACTCACTAGCACCACACCACAGTGGACACCATCATATACAATTCCATTGGCATACCAAACAGAATTCAGGAAAGAAATAGAGCAATTGCTCTCACTGGGAATCATTGAGCCATCACACTCAGCATGGTCAAGCTCACCATTACCTGTTAGGAAGAAAGATGGTGGAATTAGAATCGTGGTCGACTTCAGGAAATTGAACAAAGTCACCATACCTGAACCATTCACAATGCCATCCATTGATTTTGTTGTGTCTCAGCTTGGTGAAGCAAGGTTTCTGTCCAAACTGGACTTACTGAAAGGATTTCACCAGGTTCCATTGGCTGAAGAAAGCAAACACCTCACTTCATTTTCTTGCCTACTAGGCAAATTCCAATACAGAGTAATGCCCTTCGGGCTCAGAAATGCGCCTGCAACATTTCAGCTTCTGATGCAGTCGGTGTTGTTTGGACTGGAACAATTCAGCACAGCATACATAGACGACGTCATAATTTTCTCTGCCACTTTCAGTGAACATCTCGTACATATCTCCGATGTGCTGGAAAGGCTAGCACAGGCAAATCTTACAGTGAAGAAATCAAAATGCAGCTGGATTTTCTACAGTTTCGACTTCCTTGGTTTCTGTGTGGGAAAAGGAAAACTCTCCATTCCAGCAGCTAGAGTTACTCAATTTGCCAATTTCTCACGACCTACTACCAAATCACAGCTCAGATCATTTTTGGGTTTATGTAATTTTTATGCAAGATTCATTTCCAATTTTGCTCACTTGTCATCTCCTTTAAATCAGTTACTTAGACGTGACTCGCCTGACAACTTACCATGGAACGACGACTTGGACAAAGTTTTTCATACTATTATTAGTTCTATCACCCACCATACCTCACTGGTCATTCCTAATTGTTACGAAGCACGGTGTGTGTTTTCCGATGCCTCCTTGTGTGGCATAGGTGGTGTGTTATGTGTTTCCAGGTCTCAGTGCTGGGTGCCATGCTCTTTCTTCTCAAGGCAGCTGTTGCCTAGGGAACAAAAGTTCGCAGCTACAGAGCTTGAAGCACTGGCATTGCTGGAGACGGTGGAACATTTCAAACTGTACCTTGCCGGAAGAGATTTCGTTGCTTATACAGACCATCAAGCACTGTTAGGCATTCTAGAGGGAGTGCCTTCATCTGCCAAATTGACGAGATGGAAACACAAACTGGCGGACTACTCCATCTCTATTGTCTACATCAAAGGAGAGCAGAATCCAGTGGCAGATGCACTGTCCAGGCAAGGATGGATACAGCCATTGCAGCAGCTACATCAACACATCTCACTGCAGAAGCAGCCTATCCAGAATTATTCTCCTACTCCAGTGTCTTCTGACCAAGCACAGGCTTCAGAGGAGGGGGGAGGTGTGGTGGATCCACTCACCACTCTCACACAGTGCAGGACACTGTTATAACTATTGACTTTAATTATTCATATCCATCACCCACTGTAGCTAAGGTATGTTGTTTATGTGTCACAAGTATGTTGTTTATGTGTCACCCTTTTTAATTATTTGCGCTGACTCATGCCTCACACACACACACATCTTGCCTCATGGTTTCATGCTCATGCTCAGTGGTTTAATATACTGTGGCCACTGACCATGAGCTTCTCAGTTGTACATTTGGTGCTTTATCCCATAATCCTTTGACAGACTTTAACTTCTGTGACTTGGGTTGTGGGAAGCCCTTACAAGCTAGGTCCTGTACAACTCTGGTGGCAGTCTACTGTGTCTCCCCCCCAGTTGCCACACCACCACACGTATCTCATGTGACATGTTAGAGACAGGAACCTATCTCAGTGACATGTTAGGACAGGACGTGATCGTATGTGAAATGTTAGAGATAGTAGGACTGTCTCATGTGACATGTAGAGACAGGACCTGTCTCATGTGACATGTTTAGAGAGACAGGACTGTCTCATGTGACATGTTAGAGACAGGACCTATCTCATTGTGACATGTTAGAGGGCAGGGACCTTCTTATGTGAAATGTAGAGACAGGACCGTCTCATGTGGACATGTGAGAGACAGGACAGATCTAAATGTGACCTGTTAGAGACAGAACCTATCTCATGTGACATGTTAGAGACGGATCATGTGTCATATGACATGTTGAGACAGGACATGTTCTCATGTAAAAGGTAGGAGACAGGACCTATCTCATGTGACATGTTAGAGACAGGACCTGTCTCATGTGACATGTTAGAGACAGGACGTGTCTCATGTGACATGTTAGAGACAGGACCTATCTCACGTGACATGTTAGAGACAGGACCTATCTCATGTGACACGTATTAGCCATAAGTTCAAACTATTGTAAGTTTATTGTTCCATACCTCTAGCAGGGGTGGAGTCCGCAGCACAGCATTGAGGATCTCTCCTCCCCTTCAAGTAAGAGCTCAGGCGCTTGATGGAAAACCACTCGCCTAACGACCATCAAAGACATGTACAAAAATAAATAGAGGAAATAATAAAATAAAGGAAAATTGTAAACAAAGGTGTGGAACTAATACCAAGCAGCCATTCCCTCTGTTCTTCCTAGCTACTGAGCAGCCATTCCTCTGCTCATTATAGCTACTGAGCAGCCATTCCCTCTGTTCATTCCTAGCCTACTGAGCCAGCCATTCACCTGTTCATCCTAGCTACTGAGCAGCCATCACTCTGTTCATTCCTAGCTACTGAGCAGCCATTCCCTCTGTCATTCTAGCACTGAGACGCCATTCCTCTGTTCATTCCTAGCTACTGAGCAGCCTCCTCTGTTCATTACTAGCTACTGAGCAGCCTTACCTCGATCATTCTAGCTACTGAGCAGCCATTCCCTATGTCAGTCCTAGCATGAGCAGCCATTCCCTCTGTTCATTCCTAGCTACTGCGCAGCCATTCCCTCTGTTCATTCCTAGCTACTGAGCAGCCATTCCCTCTGTTCATTCCTAGCTACTGAGCAGCCATTCCCTCTGTTCATTCCTAGCTACTGAGCAGCCATTCCCTCTGTTCATTCCTAGCTACTGAGCAGCCATTCCCTCTGTTCATTCTTAGCTACTGAGCAGCCATTCCCTCTGTTCATTCCTAGCTACTGAGCAGCCATTCCCTCTGTTCATTCCTAGCTACTGAGCAGCCATTCCCTCTGTTCATTCCTAGCCACTGAGCTGGTGTGCTACACAACCCAGAAACGATTCTTGTAAGTAATGATAATGGGCGTGGTCGCAACTGTCTGCCACACGCGGTTAATCCAACACCTGGTCTACCCCGTACCTCAATGAGGAAGGAGATGATCATAGGCAGCATGATCAGGGGAAAGCGAAGGATATTGAAGAGAGAGAGAGCAACAAACACTTTGGACGCAGTCAACTGTTCATCCGGGTCCGTGGAATGAAGATGAACTAGAGCATACGTCAGAAAGGTCACCACGGTTACCTGGAGGACAAAATAATACCACATGTATGTGTAAGTGATGAACATGTCACATGTACCACCAGAGAGACATGCTATCCACGCATCAACACATCTCACCATGAAAGGAGCACATGTCCATGTGAAGGCAAATCCAGCTCGGAGAAATGCATACTTGCGAAGAATGCCTAGTTCCGTGCCTCTGATGCCCATTACCAACTGATTAAAGGGATGTTCCCACGCATACAGCTTAATCACTTTAATACCATTCAATATTTCATTGACTAACTTAATCCGAGAATCCTTCTGCTCCATTTGAGCCACCTACAACAACACAAAAGTGACCATTGAAGTAACACTAAAGCATGACCCAATGATATTCGGTTTGAATTTGTCGTATAATTCAGTAAAATTATTTATATTTAAAAAATTCCGCTGATGGCAGAATTTTTCAGTTCTTCTAGAACCTCTTGGAGCTCTTTGACTCCATAACCTTTTCAACTTCTTGAAGAAATCCCTTTCAAAAAATATCCCACTTGGCAATAGCTCTTCTCTTTGCTTAGTTAGATTAGTTTCTTCGCCAACTAACAAAAAAGTAACTCAGTTTTTACACTCAAATTCCCACCCAAAGAAAAATCCTGTATGAAATGTGATGAAATGTGCCATGCATGTATGTCACACGATGCACCTGACACATGCATGTCACACGAGTGCACCTGACACATGCATGTCACACGATGCACCTGACACATGCATGTCACATGATTGCACCTGACACATGCATGTCACATGATTGCACCTGACACATGCATGTCACACGATTGTACCTGACACATGCATGTTACATGATTGCACCTGACACATGCATGTCACATGATTGCACCTGACACATGCATGTCACATGATTGCACCTGACACATGCATGTCACATGATTGCACCTGACACATGCATGTCACATGATTGTACCTGACACATGCATGTCACATGATTGTACCTGATACTTGCGTCCCAGGAAGGTCAAGATAAAGTTGAGAGGAATGAGTAGAATCATGACACCAAAGCCAGCGAAGATTGAAGCTCCCATGGAGTTGTAGAGAAGTGCTAATGCTATTATGATCTGAACGGGGGCAGAGTAAACGCCATACAGGTACGTAGTTACATCCATCAATCGTTGGGCATCCACGGACATCAGATTCACTATTTCACCTGTCGTCTTGTCTTTACGAGCTTTACCACTGAGTCGCAATGCCTAATTAGAAATGTACATTTAGAACCATCATCGACCACGCCCACCAGCTGCTAACCTTGTTGTATACAGTGCCGATAATAGCAGATCTGACCTTCATCCCCATAGTGAAGACAACGTCCCAGTGTTGGTGGAGAATTAGAGACTGCACTTGGGCAGTGACAAACAGCAGACCAGCATACAGGTAGCCCTTCCAGGCCGCCTCCTCAGTATCTGTAGTATACTCGATCATCAACCTACCAACACAAACCAAACTATAGTCACACACAAACATTCCAACTGACTAGCATTGCCCTATCTAATTAATCACTTCTATCTCTCTGGTACATACTAGTCCAGCCTAACACCCCTCCTGTCACATCGTCCCAGACCACTCCTCCCTCCTGTCACATCGCCCCAGACCATCCCTCCCTCCTGTCACATCGCCCCAGACCACCCCTCCCTCCTGTCATATCGCCCCAGACCACCCTCCCTCCTTGTCACAGCCCAAGGACAACCCTTCCCTATGTCAATCGACCCAGCCCACCCTTCCCTACTTATGTCACATGCCCCAGACCACCCTTCCCTACTGTCACATCGCCCAGACCACACCTCCCTCTGTCACACCGCCCCCCACCCAGGACCATCCCTCCAATCCTGTCACACACGCCCCCAGACCACCCCTCCTCCTTTGTCACATCGCCCCAGACCACCCTCCATACGTCACATAGCCCCAGACCACCCCTCCCTCCTGGTACAGCGCCCCAGACCAGCCCATCCCTCCTGTCACACCCCCCCCAGACCACCCATCCCTCCTGTCACACCGCCCAGACCACCCCTCCCTCCTGTCACCCGCCCCAGACCACCCCCACTCCGTCACACCGCCCCAGACCACCCCTCCCTCCTGTCCACATCGCCCCCGACCATCCATCCCTCCTGTTCACACCGCCCCCGACCACCCCTCCACTGTCACATCGCCCCAGACCATCCTCCCTCCTGTCAAATCGGCCCAGGACCAATCCCTCCCTCCCGGTCACATGCGCCCCAGACACCCCTCCCCCTGTCACTACGCCCGCAGACCACCCCTTCCCACCGGCACACGCCCAACAGACCACCCCTCCCTCCCTGTCAATCGCCCCAGACCCACCCTTCCACGACTGTCACATCGCCCCAGACCACCCCTCCTCCTGTCACATTCGCCCAGACCCACCCCCCCTCTGTCACATCGCCCCAGAACCATCCCTACCTCCGTCACATCGCCCCCAAGGACCACCCTACCTGTCACCATCGCCCCGACCACCCCTCCCTCCTGTCACATCGCCCCAGACCACCCCTCCCTCCTGTCACATCGCCCCAGACCACCCCTCCTGTCACGTCATCCTCTACCATGTGACTTCACGTACTTCAGTATGAGTGGACTGGCGAAGGTGAGTAGGTCTGAGGCATACTTGAGGACGACTGACACTAGAAATCGCAAGCCAAATGTTTTGATGAGTGCCAGAACAAGAGACGGAGTTTGACCAGGTCTCACTCGTACCTCAGCTCTACCGGGACTAGATGACACGCCTTCACTATGAAGACCACTCCCACTCAAACGCTCATACTCTCCCACCTGAACTCTGACCGGAGAGATGGGGCGCACAGACTGCTGAGTCGGCAATAATCTGCATACGTACACATATTAGGTTAAAATCTCACTCACAACTGACCGAGGAAGAATTCACTGGTTGTTTGAAGTGAAAAATAAAAATAAAATAAGAAAAACTTAAAAAATGTGTGCAAAATACCTTAAGCTTTGGGTCCTTTTCCATTCTTTCTTATTTACCCAGTTTCATTGAGTTCTATTTACTTGAGTTCTATTTACCCAGTTTCATTTGAGTTTTATTTACCCAGCTTTTTTGAGTTCTCTCTTCCAGTTCTTTTGGAACCTGGGGACCACAACGCCAGACTTGTCCTGTGAGTTCAGGTCAGGAAGTTCATCGTGTTCTAGTGGGTGTCGCCAGCCACGCCAGATCTGCCCATTCTGCCACCACCATGTGATGCGAGACAAAAACATGGCCGTCTCATATGGACTGGGTACACGCTATAAACACAACAACAACAAACATGACAACAAACAAAACAGAATAACAACACAACAACTAGCAGCGTTCTTAAATAGGTCAGTCATGCTGAGTGAGTGAGTGAGTGAGTGAGTGAGTGAGTGAGTGGGCAGTCATGCTGAGTGAGTGAGTGAGTGAGTGAGTGGGCAGTCATGCTGAGTGAGTGAGTGAGTGAGTGAGTGAGTGAGTGGGCAGTCATGCTGAGTGAGTGAGAGTGAGTGAGTGAGTGAGTGAGTGAGTGGGCAGTCATGCTGAGTGAGTGAGTGAGTGAGTGAGTGGGCAGTCATGCTGAGTGAGTGAGTGAGTGAAGGGAGTGAGTGAGTGAGGGGGCAGTCATGCGGATGAGTGCGTGAGTGCGTAGTGAGGCGTGGGCAGTCATGGCTGAGGTGAGTGATGAGTGAGTGAGTGTAGTGAGTGAGTGGGCAGTCATGGCTGAGTGAGTGAGGTGAGCTTGAGTGAGTGAGTGAGGTGAGTGGGCAGTCATGCTGAGTGAGGGAGGGAGGGAGTGAGGAGTGATGAGTGAGTGGGCAGTCATGCTGAGTGATGTGAGTGAGTGAGTGAGTGAGTGAGTGGGGCCCAGTATGCTGAGGGAGGAGGGATGTGAGTGATGAAGTGAGGAGAGAGAGAGTGAGTGAGTGACGTGAGTGAGAGAGAGACGAGAGTGAGTAGTGAGAGGTGAGTGAGGTGAGAGAGAGAGAGAGAGAGTGAGATGAGGAGAGTTGAGTGAGTGAGCGAGAGAGTGTACTGAGGAGTGAGAGGAGTGAGGAGTGAGTGAGTGAGTGGGCAGTTCATGCGAGTGAGTGGAGTGAGGAGGGGTGGGCAGTCATGCTGAGTGAGTGAGTGAGTTGAGTGAGTGAGTGAGTGAGGAGTGGGCAGTCCATGCTGAGTGAGTGAGTGAGTGCGTGATGTGGGCAGTACATGCTGAGTGAGTGAGTGGTGCGGGCATGAGCTAACTAGTCAAACAAAACAGAATAACCTAAGAGGTACGGGTCGTCAGCAGCTTGCCAGGTACCAGTAATTTACCGGTGTCAGAATATTTATTGAACGTGCATTATTTTGACGGGAACGATGAGTAAGAATAGTCAGCCAACATGAAGTAGGAGATCGCGAGTGCAAGCATTCTAAGTGACTACCTGTACCAGGCCACCTCGGCATCATATCTAGCAAATCACGCCACTAACAAAAACAATCCCAGTCTATCTCACACGCTCTCCTCACTTTCTCCTGCCACACCTCTACCTGTCCTGGCTGGCTAACAACACATACGATTCTGGCCCTGGTGGGCTGGTATCGGACCCCTCCGGGGCTTTGGGGTCTGGTACAAATGACAGGAGAAAATGGACTAGATGCAAGAAAAGTGACCACAAATGTGGCCATGCGGAACTTGTCCTCCATTCCTGGACACACACCCAACACACATAAACACATAGAGAATCATACACGCATATCATATTATGTGCACATCTTATGCTTGTGCAAGTATTGGAACCTCCTACTCCATGTTAGTGTGTGTGCATGTGTGCAAGTCAGTGTGTAGCATATGTGCAATCTTACTCCATTGTTGTCCACGGCGATGAGACTGAGAGATCTTATCTTGATGCTACCGTAGCCGAGCATACCCATCCAATAGAGGAAGTTGATACCAGATGAACGATAGCCCGTGAACTTCTCAAAATAATACACAAACCCAAGCACCACCTAGAGGTCAAAATAAGAATGCATCTGGTAAGGAATGGTCATCACACATGACAATCTGGTAAGGAATGGTTACAACACAGGTTGCATACAGAGAGGGGCTGGTCTGGTGACCCCCCCTCCCCCTCCCCCAAATCACAGACTTTCTGGAAGTTCATACATTGGCTAAAGTTGAATTCTATACTGATAAACTCATGCATGTGACCAAACACTGATCAGTGTGCACACTCATACAGGAAAGTGCATGTTTGTGTGAGCTTAAAAATAAGTGTAGCTACGAACACACACTGTCTCCCAGCCCCACTGAAACATCCTGTGAACCCTGACCATCACTGTCCAGAATACCGTAAATTGTCCATCACATCCCACGGTTCCATGGGATCATGGGATTACATGGGATTGTCCATCCCATCCCACAGCCCCATGGGACATTCCATGGGATGTCCACCTGTCCCTCTACAGAAGCATGTGTCCTACTGTCCATCCCATCCCATGGTCCCATGGGACATTCCACAGGATGTCCACCTGTCCCTCTCACTGACACATGAATGTCTTACTGTCCATCCCATCCCACGGTCCTGTGGGTCTGTGAAATAGATTGTGTGTAACATTTTGTACTGATAGTGAGTGGTTTTTATTAATATTTGTATCATTAACATATTAGTAACCTTGACAATTTACGCCGTTTCTGGACATCTATGATCCAGTGTTTCATATATAGTACAGAGGGGGAGGGGATTTCCCCATAAGCAGAGTTCCTCCCCTCTCCCCCAGCAAAAGTTTATTAAATTCATGCCATCTAAACTAAATTTTAAATTCCCCTAACTGAAATTACTCCTCTATCCCCCATTCCCTTTCCCTCCAACTCCAGCATATAAAGTCCTAACAGAACCACTCCCTCCAGTCCTAGCAGAACCACTCCCTCCAGTCCTAGCAGAACCACTCCCTCCAGTCCTAGCAGAACCACTCCCTCCAGTCCTAGCAGAACCACTCCCTCCAGTCCTAACAGAACCACTCCCTCCAGTCCTAGCAGAACCACTCCCTCCAGTCCTAGCAGAACCACTCCCTCCAGTCCTAGCAGAACCACTCCCTCCAGTCCTAGCAGAACCACTCCCTCCAGTCCTAACAGACACTCCCTCCAGGTCCTAGCAGAACCACTCCATCCAGTCTAGCAGAACCACTCACTCCAGTCCTAACAGAACCACTCCCTCCAGTCCTAGCAGAACCACTCCCTCCAGTCCTAGCAGAACCACTCCCTCCAGTCCTAACAGAACCACTCCCTCCAGTCCTAGCAGAACCACTCCCTCCAGTCCTAGCAGAACCACTCCCTCCAGTCCTAGCAGAACCACTCCCTCCAGTCCTAACAGAACCACTCCCTCCAGTCCTAGCAGAACCACTCCCTCCAGTCCTAGCAGAACCACTCCCTCCAGTCCTAGCAGAACCACTCCCTCCAGTCCTAGCAGAACCACTCCCTCCAGTCCTAACAGAACCAAAATACAGTATTGTTTAAACCTTCTAATATTGTCTAGTATTTCTTCAAAGTTAACATTTCCTAGTGCTGGTCCTTCCACTGCTGTTTTCATTAAAGTGATTAACTTGCAGTTTGCTAGTTGTCTTCTGAGTCTGGTTTTACCATTTCACTGAAGGATTGCCTATAGTGAGCCCCCCCCCAAGTACTTGGGAACCAACAATAACTACAAAAACAAACAAAACAACCCTGTGGCTATTGCGACTTTACCATAGTTACTGTGGTAACAGTCATGGATTAAAATGTTATTTCCCTGTGTTGTTCCCCTCCAATCGCCTGCAGGGGAAAAATTACTTTTGTACAACAAAGAGAGTTTAAATTGCACACAGAAGATTTTTTTTGTCAACAAAATAGTGAGATGCAGATATCATGGATAACTCCTCGAACCCATGGTTTAGCTATTACTAATAATTCAGCTCAGAACCTCCAATAGCAACTCTCCTCAACCTGCCAAGTTCTGTTGTTCTGTCAGACAGTTTCAGGTTCCAAGTTTTCTGCAGTAGCTATACCAACTGGAGTTGAATGCATACTAGTTATCACTTTGAGCATATAAAAAAAAACTCCCGTGGAGACAGTAGAATTCTTCCGGAACCTCCTGGAGCCTGGGTACTTCCTCCAGTGCCTTGGATATCACAATATCCCTAACCACCCACACTTTCACTAGTATTCTTCTGCTGTGCTGTTTGATTAATTTTTGGCAAACAAACAAAACAACCAACTCTGCATTTGGTCATAATATTTGAGTTCCCCCTCCCCTCCCAATAATATAATATATATTTATATATAGTCAAACGGCTAGTTCAATATATATATATATATAATATATATTATATATATATATATATATATATGTGTAGGGGTTTGTTTGGATAAATGGTAGTCAGGCAGGAGGTGAATGGGAGTAGTTATCTCTGACCTTCAGAATCCTCCTTGATATCCCAACTAAACAATTACCCACTATAGTACCAAGATAGATAGTACAATGAGTTTTAGATACTAATACTAAGGAACTACAGAAACTAAAACAATGTTGTTAGGAGTAGTGAGCATGTCAGCCTTTAGGCATGTTAACCCTTAGGCTATATAATGGGCAGCTGCCCCTGACCTACAGGAAATAGTGCATGTATGATGATGATGATATGAATGTGTATGAGAGTTATGTCTTAGGCTTAGGCCTTGATTGAAGCTTGAACATTCTCCCCGGGCAGAAGATGGCTTGTGTCTACTTCTGGATTGAAAAGCAGAACTATTCGTGTAACTGGTCGACGATAAACTCCTTTTGATGTCCGTACGGTAACAGCCCTCACTAATCCATCTCGTCCTGGATGTACTTCAGTGATCACTCCTAGTGGCCATGTCCTGACAAACAGCTCTTGGTCTTTGATCAAGACAACCTGACCACACTGGAGGTTATTGGACTTGTTTGTCCATTTCTGTCTCCGTTGTAGAGATTGGAGATAGTCGGCAGTCCATCTAGCCCAAAAGTCAGCAGCAAGTTTCTGACAGAGATTCCATCTCCTTCGTGCAGTCAGAGGGATCTGTTGAGATGATGATTGGGGAAGTGCTTTGAGAGGCTTTCCAATCAAGAAATGTCCTGGAGTGAGCACATCTACTCCATCTTCTGGTTGAGAATCAAGAGGACAGAGTGGTCTGCTGTTCAAGGTGGCTTCGATATCAGCTAGTATGGTTGAACATTCTTCAAAGGTGAGGGAATGGCTCCCGACTGTCTTCCGTAGTAGAGACTTGGCAGACTTGATACCAGCTTCCCAGAGACCTCCAAAATGAGGTGCCTTTCCTGGAATAAATGACCACTTAATCCGAGAATTGTTGAAATACCTGCAAATGAGTTTGGAGCTTGTTTCTTTAGTGAGTAGATTGTACATGTGCTCAAGCTCATGGTTAGCTCCTATGTAGTTGGAACCATTGTCAGAGTGAACTTCTTCAGGACATCCACGTCGGGCAGCAAACCTCCTGAAGGCTGCAAGAAATGCTTCGGTGCTCAGGTCAGACACCAATTCCAAGTGAATTGCCCTAGTAGAAAAACATATGAACAGGCAAACATAAGCTTTCACATAAACTGGTTTACGAGTATGACCCTTTCTCAATGTCAGAGGTCCAGCAAAATCAGTGCCTGTCCTAGCAAATGGTGTAGAAGGCCGTACTCGGCTTTGTGGGAGGTCTCCCATCTGCTGTGTTGTTATCTTGGCATACTCACGTTGACAAGTAATGCAATCCCTAGAAATCTTCCTTACTAGCCTTCGAGCTCCTGAAGCATAATATTGTCGACTTAGGAGTCCCAGCAGCAAGGTAGGCCCAGCATGAGAGTTGGCAAGATGTAGCTGTCTCACTAATATGAGTGTAAGGTGTGATTTCCTACATAGAATAATAGGATGCATTTGTTGGTAGGAGAGTTTGGAATTGGACAATCGCCCACCCACACGAATAAGACCAGTTTTGTCCATGAAAGGATGGAGTGGATGGAGTTGACTGGAAGTGGAGACAGTAGCTCCAGCTGAGATGGCTGTGATGTCTTTGGGGAAGTATACACACTGATGTCTCTTCAGGAGAATGACCTCAGCATGTTCAACCTCCTCTAGAGTTAAGGAAGATGACAATAATCTGGACTCTTTATTCCTGCTGGCATTATCTGTAAACCTGTACAGCCAAGCAATAACATTAACACAAGTCTGGAAAGACGAGAACCTGTTGATAATGTGTTCTGTCACTGGAGGCTCAGTTCGAATAGTCAGAGCAAATGACTTCAATGTTGACAAAGTTGAGGTCCTGACCCCTGCATCCTGTATAGGCCAGTGGCTGGGGGCCTGGTGCAGCCAATCAGGCCCATGCCACCAAAGTTGAAATTGAATGAGTTCTCTGGCTGCGATTCCTCGAGAGGCAATATCTGCAGGGTTTGATGAAGTAGGAACATGCTTCCAGTTCACAGGAGGTATCCTGTCAGTCAGTTCCACCACTCTGTTGGCCACAAATGTTTTCAAACGAGTAGGAGGAGTGCAAATCCAACCCAAAGCAATGGTGGAATCACTCCAAGCAAACACATCAGCGATGTTGATGGAAAGTTCGGCCATGACAGTATGTAGAAGTTTTGATAGTAGAACTGCAGATGATAATTCTAGCTTGGGTATAGTCATGGGCTTGACCGGAGCTACTCGAGACTTTGCGACCACAAGGGTCACGGAAACAGTGGTGTCAGTGTAAAGTGCTCGAACATATACAACTGCAGCGATGGCCAGTTGTGAAGCATCACAAAAGCCATGTACCTGTAGAGAGTGAATCTTCTTCTCGGGGTTGAAATATTTCCTGGAGATTGGATGATTTGTTACCAAAGGTAACTCCTCCCGCCACTGTCGCCAAATGCTGACTAGGTCGTCAGGTAAGACATGATCCCACTCAAGACCCAGCAACCAAGTCCTTTGCAACAAAATTTTTAATTGAATAGTAGTTGGAGTGAACCAGCCGAGAATATCAAATGTTCTAGCTATGTCAGACAACACCTGTCTCTTTGTGGGCGAGTCATCAGGGTGAAGTGTAGGTGTGGCTACATGGAGAGTATCTGTTGTTGTGTTCCAGTGAATACCAAGTGTTTTATGGCACTCAGAAGGAGCCTTGATAGTATGCACATTCTCCTTCTCTAGCAGATTCTCAGGAATAGTGTCTCGAAGGGCAGGAGAATTGGATCTCCACTTGCGTAATGTCATTCTCCCTCTCTCTAGAAGTAGGTTTAAAGACTGTCTGAGCTTGGAAGCATCTTCAAAAGAGTCAGCACCTGAAAGGAAATCATCCACATAGAAAGATTTGAGAATGGATTGAGCTGCCTCTGGGAATTCTGTGGAGCAGTCCTTTGCCAGTTGACGGAGCACTTGTGTTGCCAGGAAGGGGGAGCAGTTTATACCAAAAGTCAGCCGTTTCATCCTCCAATCCTGAACCTCCCCGTCATCCTCAAAGAGAAACCTATGATAATCTCTGTCTGCATGATGAAGAGACACCTCTCTGAACATCTTTGAGATGTCAGCTGATAGTCCAATCCTGTATACACGAAAAGAAAGCAAAATGTTAGTCAGTAAAGGATATGAAATTGGACCAGGCAACAGTAAGTCATTGAGGGAGTAGCCTGATGATGTCTTAGCCGAAGCATCAAAAACCACTCTAAGCTTGGTGGTTGTACTGCTCTCCTTAACTACCCCATGCATTGGCAGGTAGTATGAATCATACGTAGGCTTGTTCAAATCCTCGATGGGAACTGGCTCCGCATGTCCGAGGTCACGATATTCTTGTAAAGCAGCTAGGAACTCCTCCCACTTCCCTTTCCGAAGCAATGCCTTCTTATTGCTGTTATAGCGTTGAAGAGCCTGTCGTCGTGAGTTTCCAAGCTTGTTTTCTGTTTGCTTCTTAGGAAGGCTCACCATGTACCGTCCATCAGTTTCCCTTGTTTGTGTTAGATGGAAATGTTGTAAGGCTTGCTGATCTTCATCTTTCATCATACATTGGGATGGTGGTTCTTCTGTTTCCCAGAAAGCTTTCAGGAGATTGTCAGTATCAGTAGTCGTGGAAGCATGGCAGCAAATATGTGTAACAGCTGCTTCAGAGGAATTCTTACAGGAGCCACCAATCACCCAACCAAAGATAGTATTAATGGCATACAATTCATTCTTGGTTGAGCGGACAACACCATCCTTCAAGACTTGACCTAAAACATCTTGACCAAGGAGTAGGTCTATACCCCCAGATATCTTGAAGTTAGGGTCAGAGAGGTTTAATGAATTCGTGAATGAAGTATCCACCTCCTTCAACAAATCTGTGGAGGGAGTGTCTCCTACAATGGACTTGATGACTGTGGCTCTGACTTGTACAGAAGGAGCATTGTGCTCATATGGAGACTTGACCAGGATTTCTGACTCATTCCTACAAGTTCCGGCATGAGTACATCCTATGCCAGTGACTTCAGTAATCAGTGGAGAAGTCTTGAGTTTCATAGTCTTCACCAGTCTATCTGTGATAAAGGAAACAGTGGATCCTGGATCTAAGATTCCTCTTACCACGTGAGCAAGTCCTTCCTGCTCCACTTTGGCTTGACATATCCACAAAATTGTTGTAGGTCTAGGAACAGGTAAGGAAAGTGACGTCTCTGAAACTGATGAAGGTTGTGCAGGTTGGATGTTGGATGTTGTTGTGCTCATTGAGGCTTGAGTCTTTGGTACCTCTTCCAAGTGAAGTAACGAATGGTGCTTGCTTCCACAATCTTTGCATGTTTTCTTGCTGTGGCATTGTTTAGCATTATGTCCGGGTACCAAGCAGTTAAAGCAATATGGAGAACTTGACATGAATTTTCTCCTGGCAGGAACATCCATGGTCTTAAACTTCCCACAAAGAAACAACGGGTGTTCTTTTTCATTGCACAGCTTGCAGGAATAACTGGCATTAGAAGAAAGGAGTGATACATTCTTACTCTTCTCCTTAAAAGGAGGATGAGACTTGAAGGGAAGGCTTTTCCCAGAAGCTGGTTTGATAGCAGTAGCTTTATTGAATGGATATCTGTCAGTAACTTTCTCACCAAGAAGTGTAGCATGGTGACGCAGAAATTTTACCATCTCTTCTGAAGGTGGAATTATGGAAGAGTCTTCAACGTGGCGTTTCCATTCCAGTTTGGAGTGGTCGTCCATAGTATTCTCAGCAAAGGCGGTAAGTAACTGAGAAGCAGAACCATCCCCATATGTTGAGATGGCATGCATCATACTGACTAGTGTGTCAGCAGTGTTGTAGAAAGATTTAGAGTCATATGTTGTATTAGGCATTGAAGAGAGTGTGTGAGTGACACCCAAGTAAACCTGTCGTGGTTGGTCATACTTTATTTCTAACTCCTCAGTAGCAGTCTCAAATGATTTTCCGTAGCGAATAACACGTTGAACAATCTCTTTGGCGGAAGGCTCTTTTAAGCTCTCATAGAGGTATGAAAGTCGTTCACTAGATGTGAGTCCGGGAATTTTGTTTAGATATTCATTGAATCTTTTCCAGTATGACCTCCAATCAGCTAAGTCTCCATGGAACGTTGGCATAGGAAGAGTTAGAGACTTTAAACCTGGCCTGGTCCCCTCAGGAACTCCAAGGTCCTTAACAGAAGGTGCAGGTGTAGGAGTAGTAGTAGTTGGAGCAGTATCTTTCAGTCTGTCAATACGAAGTCGAGTGTCTCTTATCAGTTCCTTGATGTGTGGAGAAGAAGCTAATCTTCTAGGTCTGGTAACCTCAACAAAGTGATCAAATTGTGCCTGTAGAGTGTCAATGTCTCTGACAACTCTGGCACGTAAAGTGTCTTCATCCAAGCTTTCCCAGTACTCTAGGAGCTCAAGAAGATCCTCTCCAAGACCATAACTAATGATCACCAGCTTAAGGTGGTCAATCCCAGCACGAGCATCATCAAAATTGGTCAAGAACTCAATCTGGGAACGTTCATCATCTTCTGTTGGGTCTTCTATGGTCACATAGGCACTCTCATATAATTCTTCTGCCTTGTCAAGTCGAGTTGTTAGTCTCTCAAGAAGAGGAGATTTTAGTTCTTTGGGTTCCAGGCCCTCCTGTTCTTCAAGGAGTCCAAGAACTCTAGTTACACCACCCTTGGCAGTAGCCATTTTCTTCTTGTTGTCCATGTCACGGAACAAAGCAATGTAAAAGAGAGTTCAGTTTTAAATGTTCAAGTAGAATAGTAGATGATGTAGCAGAAGTAATTTTATAAATATAGTAGCAGAAGTAGATGTTTGAAGAAGATGTTAGAAGATGTTAGAAGATGTTGTAGAAGTAGTGTTCTTATTATCCGGCTCGAAGGACCAATTATGTAGGGGTTTGTTTGGATAAATGGTAGTCAGGCAGGAGGTGAATGGGAGTAGTTATCTCTGACCTTCAGAATCCTCCTTGATATCCCAACTAAACAATTACCCACTATAGTACCAAGATAGATAGTACAATGAGTTTTAGATACTAATACTAAGGAACTACAGAAACTAAAACAATGTTGTTAGGAGTAGTGAGCATGTCAGCCTTTAGGCATGTTAACCCTTAGGCTATATAATGGGCAGCTGCCCCTGACCTACAGGAAATAGTGCATGTATGATGATGATGATATGAATGTGTATGAGAGTTATGTCTTAGGCTTAGGCCTTGATTGAAGCTTGAACAATATGTGTGACCGGTTTTGGGAAAATCCGCCTAAACGCGGCAACCAATTTTTTCAGTATCTCCGGGTAAAGCCTTATGGGTCGATTTTTTTTCAAAAAATATTTTATGGCAGAAGTGGATAGACACCAGTTAGCTCTAGCTTATGACGCAGTTGTAAGCTCTGGCGAGCTCTAGAACTCACGCTATGAGGCTAGAAATACTAGCCGGTTGGACTCGTGTATGGAGCGTTGCTAAGGAATTATTGGCGGGCTTTTCACTAATAGCGGGGGGGGGGGGGGGGGAGGAAACTGTAGCTAACTAATTCACTTACTATTCTACATAATCCACGTACTCACGCAATTCTCACCATCATAGTTTCTCCAGGAGCCCTGCATTAAGCCTTTTTGACTTCTTTCAATCCGCCTGTAACCGGTTTAGTCCGCAGTGTCCCGGAGACTTGCGATAATAGTATACGGATACAAGGCACGCCCCCTGGCCTTAGCAACGCCTTTACGCAGCGTTTTTTCGAAATCAGCAATAATAAGTATAGCAAAAATACTAAGTGTTGTAGTGCGTAGGGCGAAAACGGCTTGTGCTGCAGCTTCCAGGACGGTAGGATAAATTAGAAAACTTTAGATGCCGCGTTTAGGCGGATTTTCCCAAAAACGGTCACGTATATGTCAAACATCTCTTGTTCAGCCATATATTACCTAGCTGGTGGTTGTAAAAGAGCTTATGGTTTCCGAACTGTTGTACTGTAGTGGTTGTTGATGAGGTCCAGTGGTCAGCAATATTAGATTACAACTACCACATGAATACCTGCACTCACTTGTCTGCAAGTCACCATGTCGTCACCAATTCTTGTTGTTTTTGCTGTTCTTATTGATTTGTTGTTGTTTATATTTTTGTTGTGGTTTGTTTTTTGCGGGTTTTGTTTATGTTGTCTTCTATCTATAATCCAAGTCCAAGATCACTGAAGATCCTCAACCCCGACAGACAGACAGACTGACTGACTGACAGGTAAAAGTGCTGACAAGTATACACATGCACACACACACATACAGTCTCAGCTCGGCTCCTCAGCTACTACAACACAACACTACACTTGCTGTGCACCAGACACAGCTCATGCACTAGCCATCGCTGGGAATAAATGATGAAAACCTTCACACTGCATCCCTGGGGACAGCTAAAGAATGGAAGCACTATATACAGGACTACAGTATTGGACTCAATTACTGCATGACAAGAAAGAGAGAGCAAATGACAACTAGCTCAGCTGTGATACACACACTGTGCCTAGCTACATGCACACACCAGTAGCCCTAGATACACACACTGTGCCTAGCTACACGCACACACCAGTAGCCCTAGATACAGACACTATGCCTAGCTACATGCACACACCAGCCCTAGATACAGACACTGTGCCTAGCTACATGCACACACCAGCCCTAGATACAGACACTGTGCCTAGCTACATGGCACCATCAAATTGTATTCATGACTTCTGCATACTCAACATGAATTCTAATAAGTCTATAATCTATAATAGTACTCCAAACATCCTTACCATCTCTACTGGCACCCAGAAATGGCAGCTAACAATGCTACAAATAAGTGAAAGGCCAGTGGGCTGGTTCTTGTTATACCAATGTCATTGCATTCTCTTATCTCTTTCTCTCATCTATAAAAAGGCACTGGAAGTTTGCAGTCTTCCCAATATTTACACCTTTCTTTTCTACACTATAGCTAGCTAGACATGATCACTAACTGGCTCTCAACTTAAGACTAACACAATCAATACAGTCTATGAGGGAGAGGGGGCGGGGAGGAGAAAGTGGCGAGAGGAGAAAGTGGAGAGAGGGGGAAGATGGGGTGGAAAGAGATGAGTGCATAGAGAAGGATGACAAAAAGAATTTTTTTTTTTTTTTTTACAGAGAGCAGCTCATCTCAATTATTATGCATCTACACAAAAACGCTTCTTACCATGGAGAGAAACAGAACAATTGGAGACAGATACTGGTAATTGCCAGGGGTTACCCCTTCCTGACCCACTCTTTCATAGATGGTTTTGCCCAAGTCACAGAGAGACAAGACACCAATTATCACCAGGAGTATCTATGAGTAAGGTGAGAAATAGGTTCATACTAATTACTTCAGACAAACAGACAAGAAATGCACTTACAAACTTGGAGACCAAGAGTGGACTAGTAGGCAGTTTAGTTCTCCTGTTTCTGATGCATAGGAACTCCAGTATAGCATAGAGCCACATGAGAATGCAGATGCCATACAGGACAGCAGTGTCTGTGAAACACAGGGGCAAGTCCACAGAGTCTGCACATGTAACACTGCCAGTGGAGCCATTGCTAGTAGCTGCATACCAATCCTCAGTACTAGGGCAAGAATGAGGCTAAAACCAAACAAGTACACAGACACATAACAAACCACCAAAGGTTCGAGCTACACGTAGCTAGTATTAATTAAAATTACCCAAAAGTTGCTCAAGTATGAGGGCTCAGGCTCGAGTCTGCAGAAGTTGTTCAAGTGGTCCAAGACCCCCATGCCCTTACCCAGTCGCAGAGCTACCTTTACTCCAAGAAAAACGCGCAACCACACCACAACCACTCACCAACTTTTTGGCTCGGCCACCCGGAAAACTAATTTCTCCGCGAGAGCGGTGTCAAGCTAAGAGAGAAAAAGCCTGAACCCAACCGCGGCGGGCGGATATGTAAACCGCGCCCCCACTAATATGATCGCAAACTTGCGGGAAAGTCCCGTACACCTACAGTTCAGCCCCCCTTGCCTCCTGGGGAATGTTGAGGAGGACCAGGAGGTTGGTGCCATGGACGTGGTCGTTGGTCTTAGAGTTGTGAGAGGTCCTGACTGGATGTGGGGCGATCAAGATGGTGGAGAAGGTCACGTGGGGACGGTAGTTTCTGTGCACGATCCAACCAATCCAGGTTCAGTGTTATGGAAGATGTCAGGAGCCTGTGTGTGTGCTGTCCAGTGGGATACTGGAGCTAGATGCAGGTACCGCTGTGGAGTAGGAGACATGTATGACCTCAGAGTCCTGGACAGTGGTCCTGCAGGTAAGGTACAGCTGTGGGTGTGTGTGTGTGTGTGTTCAGTCATGATGTGATATGTTCTTGCAGTTGTATTATTAACCCTCAGCAGCGCATGCGCCTGAGGGTTTATAGTAGTCAACCTGTCATTCATTCATTCATATTACCATATGTGGTTCTGCAGAGCAATCTGTCATGTATTATTTCTAATAATGAATGCTGCCCCCTTCATTAAGAGATTATAATGTCAGCTGGTGACTCTGGGCTACTAAAGATGTTTGAGTGTATATCTTTCTCAGCATGACAAGAATTCATACTTGCAAGCTTTGCTAAAACAGATGTGTGTGTGTGTATGTGCATCGATTGAGTCCAGGTTAACAAAGCCAAGGTCTATAAACAGTGCTTCCAGCTTGAGTGATCAGCTCAAGTGTGTTCTGACTGACTTGTTCTCCAGAGACAGTGTTGGCATGCAGAGTGGGTGGGAGACACAAGCTGTGCACTAGTTGTAGATGGTCCTGCAGCAAGTAAGCACTCTCGAGGAGGGTCTACAATGGTTGGGAGTTGGTAAGGAGCTCTAGACCTACTCATCCTCTCTGCATGCTTCCATGACGACCTGTACATTAATGAAGCACCAAAGGTGCAAACCCTCAGCACCATTATACACTAGCTAGCCATTACAAGTCATTCAGACCAAAAGAATAATTTATCTGGCGTATCAATATGTCGATAAGTAGCTCGCATGCAATGCAAACAGTAGATGTAAATGCTGTCTTCACAAGACAAGCAGAACATGCAAGGGACACTCACCACTGCTAGACTATTATACCGTCTTTGTAGCGTCACTAGAGTGGGAGGGGTTGGATTTCAGCTTTCTAGCCCCGCCTCTTGCTTACCTAGACTCAGTGATAAATCTATCCCTCTCTCTCCCTCCCTCCATCCTTGTACATCACGTCACAGATGTACAGATAGGTGAGGTAAGGTGTGGTTACTGCCAGCAAGGTGTTTCAGGCATGAGATGGATTTGTTCGGATTGTCGTGGCTTGGACATGTGCATGGCGTGCTACATGCTAGGGCAACATTCCAGAGACCACGCCCTCATCAGAGTGGGCACAGACAAGTAAGTATCCGAATATGAGATTTTTCTATGAATTATTGATAGTTAGCATGCACACATGCATGTCATGTAACATGTCGCATCATGTAACATGTCGCATCATGTAACATGTATCATGTAACATGTCGCATCATGTAACATGTAACATGTATCATGTAACATGTCGCATCATGTAACATGTAGTGTCATGTAACATGTCATATCAAGTAACATGTCGCATCATGTACAATGTAACATGTCATGTAATATGTTGCGTCATGTAACATGTCGATCGTATAACATGTCATATTGTGTAAAATGTAGGGTCGTGTAACATGTCACGTCATGTAACATGTCGTATCATGTAACATGTCGCATCATATAACATGTATCATATAACATGTATCATGTAACATGTCATATCATGTAACATGTAGTGTCATGTAACATGTCATATCAAGTAACATGTCGCATCATGTACAATGTATCATGTCATGTAATATGTCGCGTCATGTAACATGTCGATTGTATAACATGTCATATTGTGTAACATGTAGGGTCGTGTAACATGTCACGTCATGTAACATGTCGTATCATGTAACATGTATTCTACATGTGCTATCACATGTATGACATCTCATGCAACATGTCATGTTGTGCACATGTTAACCACATGTAGTAATGTCAATAACATGCACATGTGTGGCTTAGGGTCAAAGTAGAAGTTGGTAGTTGGACTAGTGCTGGAGATATAGTGGAGGTCAAAGGTTGTTATCTTGGAGCTTCAGTGATACCTGGTTGTGACTGGGTGGGGCCACGGCAAGAAGGTGAGGGGAGTGGCTGAACACATGGGAGGAGCTAACTACATGGGAGGAGCTAACTACATGGGAGGGGCTGACTACATGGGAGGAGTTAACTACATGGGAGGGGCTGACTACATGGGAGGGGCTGACTACATGGGAGGAGCTAACTACATGGGAGGGGCAATTAGATGAAGGGACTGCAATTAGAAGAGGGGGCTACATAGAAAGAAGAAAGCTATAATGGGGGAGTGTCTGAAATATGGAGAAGAGAAGTGCTGAATAGAAGAAAGGGTGTGGCTAGAGCTAATGTAGAGGAATGGCTGAAGCTAGAAGAAGGGGAGTGGCTGGAAGAAGGGGAGTGGCTGGAAGAAGGGAGTGGCTGGAGGAAGGGGAGTGGCTGGAAGAAGGGAAGTATGTTCTTGCAATGTCTTTCACTAAATTAAAAATATATTCAGAAAAAATGAATTATTTTGTGTTTATTTTTATAGGTATGATCGGCAAAGTGATTGCAATTAAAGGCCATCAAAGTAATAACTATTCTGTAAGTGGGCGGAGCCATCAGTTTAATTCAAAGTATCTGTAATCCTTAGCTATATAATCTTATTCTGGTCCAGTTCCCAAATTTTATAGTCCTTTTTTCTAGTCCAGTTCCCTAGTTTTATAGTCCTTTGTTCTGGTCCAGTTCCCTAGTTTTATAGTCCTTTATTCTGGTCCAGTTCCCTAGTTTTATAGTCCTTTATTCTGGTCCAGTTCCCTAGTTTTATAGTCCTTTATTCTGGTCCAGTTTCCTAGTTTTATAGTCCTTTATTCTGGTCCAGTTCCCTAGTTTTATAGTCCTTTATTCTAGTCCAGTTCCCTAGTTTTATAGTCCTTTATTCTGGTACAGTTCCCTAGTTTTATAGTCCTTTATTCTAGTCCAGTTCCCTAGTTTTATAGTCCTTTATTCTGGTCCAGTTCCCTAGTTTTATAGTCCTTTATTCTGGTCCAGTTCCCTAGTTTTATAGTCCTTTATTCTGGTCCAGTTCCCTAGTTTTATAGTCCTTTATTCTGGTCCAGTTCCCTAGTTTTATAGTCCTTTATTCTGGTCCAGTTCCCTAGTTTTATAGTCCTTTATTCTGGTCCAGTTCCCAAGTTTTATAGTCCTTTATTCTGGTCCAGTTCCCAAGTTTTATAGTCCTTTATTCTGGTCCAGTTCCCTAGTTTTATAGTCCTTTATGGTCCAGTTCCCAAGTTTCATAGTCCTTTATTCTGGTCCAGTTCCCTAGTTTTATAGTCCTTTATTCTGGTCCAGTTCCCTAGTTTTATAGTCCTTTATTCTGGTCCAGTTCCCTAGTTTTATAGTTCTTTATTCTGGTCCAGTTCCCAAGTTTTATAGTCCTTTATTCTGGTCCAGTTCCCTAGTTTTATAGTCCTTTATTCTGGTCCAGTTCCCTAGTTTTATAGTCCTTTATTCTGGTCCAGTTCCCAAGTTTTATAGTCCTTTATTCTGGTCCAGTTCCCTAGTTTTATAGTCCTTTATTCTGGTCCAGTTCCCTAGTTTTATAGTCCTTTATTCTGGTCCAGTTCCCTAGTTTTATAGTCCTTTATTCTGGTCCAGTTCCCTAGTTTTATAGTCCTTTATTCTGGTCCAGTTCCCTAGTTTTATAGTCCTTTATTCTAGTCCAGTTCCCTAGTTTTATAGTCCTTTATTCTGGTCCAGTTCCCTAGTTTTATAGTCCTTTATTCTGGTCCAGTTCCCTAGTTTTATAGTCCTTTATTGTGGTCCAGTTCCCTAGTTTTATAGTCCTTTATTCTAGTCCAGTTCCCTAGTTTTATAGTCCTTTATTCTGGTCCAGTTCCCTAGTTTTATAGTCCTTTATTCTGGTCCAGTTCCCTAGTTTTATAATCTTTATTATGGTCCAGTTCCCAAGTTTCATAGTCTTATTTGGTCCAGTTCCTAGTTTTATAGTCTTTATTCTGGTCCAGTTTATAGTTCCTTATATAGTCCTTTGTTATGGTCCAGTTCCCAAGTTTTATAGTCCTTTATTCTGGTCCAGTTCCCTAGTTTTATAGTCCTTTATTCTGGTCCAGTCCCTAGTTTTATAGTCCTTTATCTGGTCCAGTTCCCAAGTTTTATAATCCTTTATTCTGGTCCAGTTCCCTAGTTTTATAGTCCTTTATTCTGGTCCAGTTCCCTAGTTTTATAGTCCTTTATTCTGGTCCAGTTCCCTAGTTTTATAGTCCTTTATTCTAGTCCAGTTCCCTAGTTTTATAGTCCTTTATTCTGGTCCAGTTCCCTAGTTTTATAGTCCTTTATTCTGGTCCAGTTCCCTAGTTTTATAGTCCTTTATTCTGGTCCAGTTCCCTAGTTTCATAGTCCTTTATTCTGGTCCAGTTCCCTAGTTTTATAGTCCTTTGTTCTGGTCCAGTTCCCAAGTTTTATAGTCCTTTATTCTGGTCCAGTTCCCTAGTTTTATAGTCCTTTATTCTGGTACAGTTCCCTAGTTTTATAGTCCTTTATTCTGGTCCAGTTCCCAAGTTTTATAATCCTTTATTCTGGTACAGTTCCCTAGTTTCATAGTCCTTTATTCTGGTCCAGTTCCCTAGTTGTATAGTCCTTTATTCTGGTACAGTTCCCTAGTTTTATAGTCCTTTATTCTGGTCCAGTTCCCTAGTTTTATAGTCCTTTATTCTGGTCCAGTTCCCTAGTTTTATAGTCCTTTATTCTGGTACAGTTCCCTAGTTTTATAGTCCTTTATTCTGGTACAGTTCCCTAGTTTTATAGTCCTTTATTCTGGTCCAGTTCCCTAGTTTTATAATCCTTTATTCTAGTCCAGTTCCCTAGTTTTATAGTCCTTTATTCTGGTACAGTTCCCTAGTTTTATAGTCCTTTATTCTGGTACAGTTCCCTAGTTTTATAGTCCTTTATTCTGGTACAGTTCCCTAGTTTTATAGTCCTTTATTCTGGTACAGTTCCCTAGTTTTATAGTCCTTTATTCTGGTCCAGTTCCCTAGTTTTATAGTCCTTTATTCTGGTACAGTTCCCTAGTTTTATAGTCCTTTATTCTGGTCCAGTTCCCTAGTTTTATAGTCCTTTATTCTGGTCCAGTTGCCCAGTTTCAGAGTCCTTTTATTATGGTCCAGTTCCAAGTTTATAGTCCTTATTTGGTCAGTTCCCTAGTTTTAAGTCCTTTGTCTGTCCAGTTCCCGAGTTTTATAGTCCTTATTCTGGTACAGTTCCTAGTTTTCATAGTCCTTTATTCGGTAAAGTTCCCTAGTTTTATAGTCCTTTATTCTGGTCCAGTTCCCTAGTTTTATAGTCCTTTATTCTGGTACAGTTCCCTAGTTTTATAGTCCTTTATTCTGGTCCAGTTCCCTAGTTTTATAGTCCTTTATTCTGGTACAGTTCCCTAGTTTTATAGTCCTTTATTCTGGTCCAGTTCCCTAGTTTTATAGTCCTTTATTCTGGTCCAGTTCCCTAGTTTTATAGTCCTTTATTCTGGTCCAGTTCCCTAGTTTTATAGTCCTTTATTCTGGTCCAGTTCCCTAGTTTTATAGTCCTTTATTCTGGTCCAGTTCCCTAGTTTCATAGTCCTTTATTCTGGTCCAGTTCCCTAGTTTCATAGTCCTTTATTCTGGTCCAGTTCCCTAGTTTTATAGTCCTTTATTCTGGTCCAGTTCCCTAGTTTTATAGTTCTTTATTCTGGTCCAGTTCCCTAGTTTTATAGTCCTTTATTCTGGTCCAGTTCCCTAGTTTTATAGTCCTTTATTCTGGTCCAGTTCCCTAGTTTTATAGTCCTTTATTCTAGTCCAGTTCCCTAGTTTTATAGTCCTTTATTCTGGTCCAGTTCCCTAGTTTTATAGTCCTTTATTCTGGTCCAGTTCCCTAGTTTTATAGTCCTTTATTCTGGTCCAGTTCCCTAGTTTTATAGTCCTTTATTCTGGTCCAGTTCCCTAGTTTTATAGTCCTTTATTCTGGTCCAGTTCCCTAGTTTTATAGTCCTTTATTCTGGTCCAGTTCCCTAGTTTTATAGTCCTTTATTCTGGTCCAGTTCCCTAGTTTTATAGTCCTTTATTCTGGTCCAGTTCCCTAGTTTTATAGTCCTTTATTCTGGTCCAGTTCCCTAGTTTTATAGTCCTTTATTCTGGTCCAGTTCCCTAGTTTTATAGTCCTTTATTCTAGTCCAGTTCCCTAGTTTTATAGTCCTTTATTCTGGTCCAGTTCCCTAGTTTTATAGTCCTTTATTCTGGTACAGTTCCCTAGTTTTATAGTTCTTTATTCTGGTCCAGTTCCCTAGTTTTATAGTCCTTTATTCTGGTCCAGTTCCCTAGTTTTATAGTCCTTTATTCTGGTCCAGTTCCCTAGTTTTATAGTCCTTTATTCTAGTCCAGTTCCCTAGTTTTATAGTCCTTTATTCTGGTCCAGTTCCCTAGTTTTATATTCCTTTATTCTGGTACAGTTCCCTATTTTTATATTCCTTTAATTCTGGTCCATTTCCCTAGTTTTTTTATAGTCCTTATTCTGGTACAGTTTCCCTAGTTTTATAGTCCTTGTATTCCTGGTACAGTTCCCCTATTTAGCGTCCTGTATTCTGGTCCCCAGTTCCCTAGTTTCACTAGTCCTTTAAATTCTGGTCCAGTTCCCAAGTTTTATAGTCCTTATTCTTCTGTCATTCCCAAGTTTTATAATCCTTTATCTGGTCCAGTTCCTAGTTTTGATACTTATTCTGGGTCCTTCCCTAGTTCATAGCCTTTATTCGGGTCCAGTTCCCAGTTTCATAGTCCTTTATTCTGGTCCAGTTCCCAAGTTTCATAGTCCTTTATTCTGGTCCATTCCCTAGTTTTATAGTTTATTCTGGTCCAGTTCCCAAGTTTTATAGTCCTTTATTTGGTCCAGTTGCCTAGTTTTATAGTCCTTTATTATGGTCCAGTTCCATAGTTTTATAGTCCTTTATTCGGTTCCAGTCCCTTAGTTTTCTAGTCCTTTATTCTGGTCCAGTTCCCAAGTTTCATAGTCCTTTATTCTGGTCCAGTTCCCTAGTTTTATAGTCCTTTATTCTGGTCCAGTTCCCTAGTTTTATAGTCCTTTATTCTGGTCCAGTTCCCTAGTTTTATAGTCCTTTATTCTGGTCCAGTTCCCAAGTTTTATAGTCCTTTATTCTGGTCCAGTTCCCTAGTTTTATAGTCCTTTATTCTGGTCCAGTTCCCAAGTTTTATAGTCCTTTGTTCTGGTCCAGTTCCCTAGTTTTATAGTCCTTTGTTCTGGTCCAGTTCCCAAGTTTTATAGTCCTTTGTTCTGGTCCAGTTCCCTAGTTTTATAGTCCTTTATTCTGGTCCAGTTCCCAAGTTTTATAATCCTTTATTCTGGTCCAGTTCCCTAGTTTTATAGTCCTTTATTCTGGTCCAGTTCCCTAGTTGTATAGTCCTTTATTCTGGTACAGTTCCCTAGTTTCATAGTCCTTTATTCTGGTCCAGTTCCCTAGTTTCATAGTCCTTTATTCTGGTACAGTTCCCTAGTCTTATAGTCCTTTATTCTGGTACAGTTCCCTAGTTTTATAATCCTTTATTCTAGTCCAGTTCCCTAGTTTTATAGTCCTTTATTCTGGTCCAGTTCCCAAGTTTCATAGTCCTTTATTCTGGTCCAGTTCCCTAGTTTTATAGTCCTTTATTCTGGTCCAGTTCCCAAGTTTCATAGTTCGTTGTCTGCGTCCAGTTCCTAGGTTTATAGTCCTTTATTCTGGTACGTTCCCTAGTTTTTTAAGTCCTTATTCTGGTCCAGTTCCCAAAGTTTAAAGTCCTTTTATTCTGGTCAGTTCCCTAGTTTTATTAGTACTTATTTGGTCCAGTTCCAAAAAGTTCATAGTCCTTTATTCTGGTCCAGTTCCCAAGTTTTATAGTCCTTTATTCTGGTCCAGTTCCCTAGTTTTATAGTCCTTTATTCTAGTCCAGTTCCCTAGTTTTATAGTCCTTTATTCTGGTCCAGTTCCCTAGTTTTATAGTCCTTTATTCTGGTCCAGTTCCCTAGTTTTATAGTCCTTTATTCTGGTCCAGTTCCCTAGTTTTATAGTCCTTTATTCTGGTCCAGTTCCCTAGTTTTATAGTCCTTTATTCTGGTCCAGTTCCCTAGTTTTATAGTCCTTTATTCTGGTCCAGTTCCCTAGTTTTATAGTCCTTTATTCTGGTCCAGTTCCCTAGTTTTATAGTCCTTTATTCTGGTCCAGTTCCCTAGTTTCATAGTCCTTTATTCTGGTCCAGTTCCCAAGTTTTATAGTCCTTTATTCTGGTCCAGTTCCCAAGTTTTATAATCCTTTATTCTGGTCCAGTTCCCTAGTTTTATAATCCTTTATTCTGGTCCAGTTCCCTAGTTTCATAGTCCTTTATTCTGGTCCAGTTCCCTAGTTTCATAGTCCTTTATTCTGGTCCAGTTCCCAAGTTTCATAGTCCTTTATTCTGGTCCAGTTCCCTAGTTTTATAGTCCTTTATTCTGGTCCAGTTCCCTAGTTTTATAGTCCTTTATTCTAGTCCAGTTCCCTAGTTTTATAGTCCTTTATTCTGGTCCAGTTCCCTAGTTTTATAGTCCTTTATTCTGGTCCAGTTCCCTAGTTTTATAGTCCTTTATTCTAGTCCAGTTCCCTAGTTTTATAGTCCTTTATTCTGGTCCAGTTCCCTAGTTTTATAGTCCTTTATTCTGGTCCAGTTCCCTAGTTTTATAGTCCTTTATTCTGGTCCAGTTCCCTAGTTTTATAGTCCTTTATTCTGGTCCAGTTCCCTAGTTTTATAGTCCTTTATTCTGGTCCAGTTCCCTAGTTTTATAGTCCTTTATTCTGGTCCAGTTCCCTAGTTTTATAGTCCTTTATTCTGGTCCAGTTCCCTAGTTTTATAGTCCTTTATTCTAGTCCAGTTCCCTAGTTTTATAGTCCTTTATTCTGGTCCAGTTCCCTAGTTTTATAGTCCTTTATTCTGGTACAGTTCCCTAGTTTTATAGTCCTTTGTTCTGGTACAGTTCCCTAGTTTTATAGTCCTTTGTTCTGGTACAGTTCCCTAGTTTTATAGTCCTTTATTCTGGTACAGTTCCCTAGTTTTATAGTCCTTTATTCTGGTCCAGTTCCCTAGTTTCATAGTCCTTTATTCTGGTCCAGTTCCCAAGTTTTATAGTCCTTTATTCTGGTCCAGTTCCCAAGTTTTATAATCCTTTATTCTGGTCCAGTTCCCTAGTTTTATAATCCTTTATTCTGGTCCAGTTCCCAAGTTTCATAGTCCTTTATTCTGGTCCAGTTCCCAAGTTTTATAGTCCTTTATTCTGGTCCAGTTCCCTAGTTTTATAGTCCTTTATTCTGGTCCAGTTCCCAAGTTTCATAGTCCTTTATTCTGGTCCAGTTCCCTAGTTTTATAGTCCTTTATTCT
>WLWD01005739.1_pt1 | contig 33574 bp, 20 predicted proteins | sample 6712731 | NCBI WGS metagenome assembly WLWD01 (sample SAMN12718690, study PRJNA576275) | sponge metagenome | isolation source: marine sponge | host: Mycale hentscheli | place: New Zealand: South Island, Marlborough, Capsize Point | collected 2014-11-01
ACAATACAAATAAATCCAAGATAAATGCTACTACAAGTAGGCTATATGTAGGGTATCTTTGCAATTGAATCACAAATATATTGAACTAGTGATATGCTACTGCACAGATGGCGAGCGAGCTGGTCTGACTGAAATTTTTATTTGAATGCTAGCCGTTAATAACCTTTGTTAAATATTTGTGTTTAGTTTTATTGTTATTTTTTTACGACACAAACACTTTTATACATACTTGTTCACTGGATATACCAGCACAAGACCTGCGTTGTATTCTCTTTGTGGCCTGACTATTGGATAAAAATTTTTCAAGGGGTAAGCAACCAAATTTCCAAGGATGGTACGGGTAAAGATCGATAAACTAACAGTTTTCATTTAAGCTAGTTGCCTTTCCAAACTACGCTTTGTTCAAAATGCTCTATTGTACTAAAGCTCAAGTATAATATATAGAATTACGTTGTATTCTCTTAGTGACTTGACTATTGGACTTTGGTTTCAAGTAAGAACAAATCTGTTACGTAAGGCGTATAGCTATGATGAACAGCGCATTAACAAGTAAACTTGCCACTGCCGCTAAACAAATAAATGAACTCGGCTAACTCTGGAAGACCTAACTGTGAACGTCTCTCCCATTCTGTCTTCGTAGCTCTTTGCCGGTTCTTTTCTTCTCCTAGCATTATTTTAAAGTCTTTTCTCCCGATTTTCCTGTGCCCGTGCTAATGTCAACGTTTTTAAGTAGCCTCCGGGGGTGGACACGCATTTACCTCTTTGAACTTTGCCATAAATAAATAAATTAAAAAAAAAAAAAAAAAAAAAATATATATACCAAAATCTCGAATTGTGAGAGTCTCGCTTCGCTCGCCCCAATTACTTTGAAATATTACAATATGAATGATTTTAGGAACAAAAGCATTTTTCTCTATCTCATGTATATATTCATTAGATTAAGGTTACTGGACCATTTGCTCATTAATTATTAATGAGGCTATTTACACTGTAATATTTCCACTTTAATCGTTCCCAAGGATCTGTTACTAAAATGATAGACTGAACTTATTAGGATAATGCTGAAAGTTGGCGCAACTTCGTTCACATTAAACTCTGGCAAAGCACCGCTAACTATTGCAAGTCGCTTACGTCAAATCCTGAGCGACACAGTTGATATTTCTTCACTCTTGCCACGTAGCACAAAGCCTTAACACAAGACAAGGTGACTGAATGGAAAATACTATACTGCGAGCCCCTTCAGAAGGTAGTAAACTACCTCATAGTCTGCTGGAGACGCTGCTAAGCCACCCTTACTAGAAACTTTCCGTTGTAACTTGTTTTCCAAGTAACTCCGGCACTTTCTGAAGGATATAGGCTGAAGCTAGATGTTAGCTAGCTAAATATCTCACAGCCACTAAACTTTTATAGCCATGCCCCATAGAACTCTGTATCGTTAGAAAACTCAATATTAATGAAATGATTTAAACTGAGCAACTCTTATCTTGCCCATATAGCCATACATAAACAAACACTTCCAAACCACTAACACTTTGATTCATAGCACAAATGTGTTTTTTTCTTCCTTCTAAAGTACATTCCTTGGGGTTACTATAAAATATAGAATCTATTGATTGTAGCAGGTAAAACCTCCAAAATGCTTCAGTTATTTTCACATAACTGCTGAACTAGTGGTGTGCTTGAGTACAAATGGCGAGCGAGCCTAAAATTACACTATTGTTAAATGATAGATTTTAACTTCTAACGCTCAAGATACTAAAAAAAAAAGTCGAATTTTTTAAATAATGTGAATACGGTAAAGGGGTTTCAAGCAATAGTAACCACTCGCCACAACTGTTTGAATAAAAACAACAACAACAAAACAAAATAAATCACGTTATTCAAATGTTTTCTTTGTTATGTTCTTTAGTTAAGTAGTAGCTACAATACACAATACTTTCACACACTGGACTTGCCTTTCGTTAGTCTAATGGCCAGAGAATTTTCAAGTAAATACTGTTGCGTAGGGCTTATAACTATGACAAATAGCAATTAACTTACCACCGCCACTAACTCGAATAGAAATGAAACTCCGGTAAGTTTTTAAAGTATTAACTGCACCCGCAAAAGAATTCAAAGCGATAAAAATTTCAAATTCTAGAATAATACAGGTAATGATCGATAACCAGAGGATTCTGTTTAGTGAAGTTTGTGATGGGGTCGACCACAGAACACAAAAACACGAGAGTCAAAGTACAAAAATGATATACGTATGTCCAAACACATATATAAACAAATAAACATCCCCAATTTTCAATTGTGTTATCTGTGTAAGTGTCCCGCTCGCTACGCTCTCTGGCCAATAATAAAAGTGAGACTTGTTTTGAAGGCACCATTACAATGGTGATGAAGATAATGGTTCATGACAATAATAATTTGTCACTTTGTTTTTACTGGAAGTTCAATGTCAGATGTGCTATTATATATACTGACACCAGCTAGTTTGATTTCATCATCAGAACTGAAGAAGTTATATACCATATTGAGAGAATATATGGAGACAGAATGTAGTGGAATAGCAAATTGAAACTGTTTTATTTTGACAAAATTGGCCAAATATCAATAGAAAAAACAAGACAAAACAGTTCTTGCAATCATCATTAGTCTCATCACACATTATTCGGATGCAGTAAAATAAATGATTATGTATTGGGCTGCTTTCTATTGTAAAGCCACCCACATCTCACATTACATACATACACTAAACCAAAGTTACAATGGCGTTTACCAATGTTATTGTGCCTATAGTGTAAATTTCACTTTGCTACACTTTTTAAATGAATACTATTCACCTGATACAGTTACTCTGTACACTCCAGATATATGAGCAACGACAATATCACCAGAAGGAAGTGTAGCTGCAGACGTGAAATTGGAAGATAATATGAGATCCTCTAAACTAGCAACTTCTATCCAGGACTGACTCGAAGTGCTGTATCCTTGAATAGTGCCTCTGCCATTAATGTTGATGAGACGAGAGAAATAAGAAATTGTAGTTGTGAAAACATCCGGTGCCTCAAACATTTTCCATGATGAAGGCTGCAAGGATTTGCTAGATGAAACGAGTGAGTCAACACTGCAGCTGTAAATAGTGTTAGTGTAGCTGTCTGTAAACACTACTTCATCTTGGTGGAGAGTGGAGGTCATACTACAGCACGGTTTAGGAAGTGGAGCTACAGAATGCCATTTATCTTTTACTAGCACTTCCACATCATCTAATTTCTGGCCACTAGAGTCATATCCACCAGCTACCACTAATGCTTCAGGTGACACTGTCCCAACCGACGATGTGCAATATCGCTTGCTTCTCATACGAGGAAGTGATGGCTGCCACTTCTCACCTGTATCACTGGTGAACACTAGGTCAGTGGGTTCCTCAGTAGAGGGATCTTGCCCACCAACTGCAGCAAACTTGGACTTGTAGGTTGTTAGGGACATGTGTTGGTATGGTAATGTGGCAGTGGTCCATGAGTGGAGGTCAATGGAGGAGATGTGGAGGATATTGTGAGCCTTGGATTGTGTTAGTACAGCTACTGTGTTATGAAGAACTGCACATAAGTATGGTTTGTAGCCCCTCCATGCTCGGCAATGTTCCCAGTGGACTGTTGCTAAAGGATGTAGCAAGTCAACCTGAACAAACAAAGGTCAACAGTGCACGCATAAAAAAATGCCTTCATAATTTCATAAGCCAATTATGATAATGAAGTATAGTCTCCTAGCTATTGATCATTCATGCTATTTTTTCCACAAGTTTATATATACAGTACAAAAGTGATTAATATCACTTGTTGAACATAATATGTGACCGTCTACAGGAAAACCGGGCACAACGCGGCACCCTTCGAAAATTTTTTTTTGCACTTACAGAGTTATCGTCGTCCAGATATTGAGCTCTCCAAGTTTTATTGTCGTAGCTTAAGTCGTTCCCACTATAATAGACCTAACCGTTCCCTTCCGTCGGCTTGAAACAATACATTTTTAAGAAATCGATCGATCTTTTCTCGATATTTACGCACGCCGCGTTGTGCCCGGTTTTCCTGTAGACGGTCACATATATCAACTAGAGTTTGTGTGCAACATATAAAAAATGATGAGCTATACAATCCTTCAAGTCATTTGCTATGAAAAAGAAAGCGAATGCCAAAATGTGACACTTGGATATGTACACTATGACTATATCAACCATACTTTTACCAGATGGTGTTGCCACTACTGGCACACACTATACTTACCTTATTTGTCTTTCGTGTGTCAGCCATGATTACAGCCTCACTAAAGTCTTCTGACTTGCACTGTCACTATAAATGCACTATGTATATTACACGTTTATTTAAACAACACCAATTAATGTACACATTAAATTCAAAGGTTTCATGAAGCTCTTAAAGTTAAAATTTGTGGGAGGAGTGGTGGACAGTGTCAGTAATAATTACCAAAGGGGCAACAATCTGGGGGCAATTAGTTATTTACTCTATTTCCCAAATTAAGTATATTCAGAAGCAGTAGCTTAATACTTTATCTCTACTGTAGTAACTAGTGGTGTGCTTCAGCACAAATGGCGAGTGAGCCTGCCTAGTTATGTTGCATGAAACTACAATTTTGTTTATGATGAATTTTGCCTGAACAAGCCTGTGGGTATGAGATTGGAGAGGAATGGGAAGAAAGACGAGAAGGAAGAGAAAGACAAGAGAGAAGAGAAAGAGAAGAAGAGAGAAAGTGCGATGGGTGTGGCTGCAGCCACACCCATGTCATGAACAGTTCACATGCATGTTTATTTATTAGTTGGTGTACGAAGCAGAGTCATGTAATTTTTGTAGAAGTTATAATTAGTGTTGATTGACTATGCACCGATCATGTGTGTGTTTGTGCCTGTGCGAACTAAACGCTGCAGGGCAGGAAGTATAGAGCTTGTGTGCAACATCGTGCGTCATATTTGAGTGGAGTTTGTGTTGCTATTTAAACCGAGTTGTACGATTGTGTGTTAGTTCTCCTTTGCCTTATAATTTTATAAAGACCTAACCTGTGTCAATAGGGAAGGGGGGAACTCTGGTGGCAGTGCCGAGATAACCCATACAAACCCCACAAAGCCTTTTTAGCATGATGACAAAAATGGAATCTTAGCAGATAAAGATCTCAGTTACAAAGAAAAAAAGGCCAGTAGTAACTTTAGTTACAAATATGGAATACTACGTATCTCAGTTTTGCCTGAGTAGTGGTAGCTTCTTTAGAAGCCATTCTGACTACCAGTGCCCCTTGACAACCAACAAGCTGCACTTAGAAGCTAAAAAAAACGGCGAGTTTTTAAATTAAGCATATACGGAAAAGGGGATTCAATGCCATAGTAACCACCCTGCAACTGTTTGAATTGAAAAAAAAAAATTAAATTAAACAAGTAACATTTTCTTTGTGGTTCATAATAGTAGCTGTAATGCACAATACTTTCACACAACTGGACATACCTACACCAGACTTACCTACGTGGTTAGTCTAGTGCACAATGAATATTCGAGTAAACACTATTGCTACGGCTTGTAACTATGACAAATTGTAGCACATTAACTTACCACCACCACTAACTCACATAAAAATGAAAACTAGAACTCAGAGCGGTTAACAATTCAATTTCTAGGATGATAAGGGTAATGATCGCTAAACTGGAGGATTCTGTTTTTGGGACGGGGTCGCACACCGAGCTAATGCAAAAATACGTGAGGGTCAAAGTACAAATGACATATGTACGTCCCCACATAATTATAAAACTCCCCGATTCTCAATTTGATACCACTAAATAGTGTCTCACTCGCTTCGCGAGCTCGCCAATTAGCCTCATCATACTCATGTGCAATGAATATTTAACCATACATTATGTAAAAGTATACAAATTGATATAAAAGAAGTGGTCTGATTTAGTTCCTTAGCAACTGCAGACCTTGAAGATAAAAAACTCATACAGCAGACCATTTGATTATCACATTCATAGCAACAGTACATAACTTATTGAGAGAGAACTTCACCGTTTCAACTAAAATAACGAGGCAGGCATATCATGGAAGTACATTTGTGGCTAAAGCATTCACAGATAATCAATTTGTAGCCAAATAGTTTTAGTAAAAACCTTAAGTGACCTTGCTGCTAAATTACTTCGTTGATAGTCACTCTGTTCTATGATTGCTACCGTGTCTTCCAGGAAGCTTTTACTATCTACGTAGTATTGGGTGATTTTCAATTTATAAGCAACGATTATTCCCATTTCTGAATATCTAAATTATCCCGATTATTGCCAAAAAGTTAAACAATTTTTTTAATCATTAAATGTTCAAATAAGTAACAGTACTACATTGATGAGATGGTCAGAAAGTAAATGGTTTAATACCAAACAAAATTGCGATTTGAATTGGAAAATATTGTTCAAGAGTTACTGGTAATTGAGATTATCAGAATGGCAGATGTTTGATACTACAAAAGTTACCATTAATCAGGTAGGAGAGTGATTTTGTATTTGTTTGGAAAAGGTCATAACTGCTATTACAGTGTTTGCATGAACTAAGCTAAAACATAGTAACAATACTTAGTTTTATGTTACCTAACTATCAGGCTCGCTCGCCACTTGTGCTCAAGCACACCACTAGTTGGCGAGCGAGACAGTATTAGGGGTGGATAATGCAAAATCGGGTATATGTTATATGTATATATGTGTGTATGGATGGTACGTATGCCCCTTAAACGCACGCGCGGGAAACTTTTTCTCCTAAAAACTCGGCTTTTTAGGCTTGACCCCAGTTTATTCTGAAACTACAGCATTAAACAAGCCTTACTTTAAACTTAAGCTCCGAAGTATGAGAAAATTCCGGCGAAAACCCTTGTTTTTCAAGACACAAAAAGTTGCTGAGACCGGTTACTATGGCATTGAAGACCCTTTTCTAAACGTAATTTCAAAACTTCGCCGTTTTAGGGGGATAAGGAGTGCCCTTGTTTGTTGTCCAGAGCCATTGGTAGTCAGAATGCCGTAATGTTAATGCTAAGGAAGCTACTACTACTTGAGGGAAGCTGAGGTAAGTACGTAATTCTATATTTGTTAGCTAAATATGCAAAAATAACTCTGGCCTTCTTTTTTGTAGCTAAGAGCTTGTTGTCAACAGTGACAGGTAAATTCAAATAGTCGGAATGGCTTAAATTTGATACTACGGAAGTTACTACTGCTCAAGAAAATGAGGTAAGAAAGTAATTTTGTATTTGTATGCTAACATTGATTGTCTTTTGTTTTTGTACATGTAGCTGAGAACTCGTTGTCAAGAATGTGAGGTAATTCAGATAGTCAAAGTAACTTAAATTTGATACTACAGAAGTTATCAATACTCAGGAAATTGAGGTAAGTAGTAATTCCATATTTGTTGGATAAAATTAAAAATAATAACACTTGTTGATTATCGTAGCTCAGGCCTGTAGCCAGGAGTTTGCGCAGGGGGTTCGGATTTCATAGAAACGCAAGAAAGCCACACCTACTTTTGTTTTCTTCGTTTATTCTTTAAAAAGCGAAAAAGAAGGGGAGAAATATTATGCCAACTAATAATTTGTCTGACGCTCTATGTGTGCTATTAATAAATTCATTGAACACTGCTGACTATCAGCAATAAGCGATATACTGCTAACGCTATATCGGTCTCGTGTAACCAGGCTTCTAACCACTACCGTGAGCTGTACACAAACAGTGAACTATTAATAGGTCTTTCGTACTACACTAAGTTCTCTAAATAAGTACATTACCCACACCATAAAAAGAATAGTTGTAGCGCAGCTTGCTTTATCAGTACCATAACGAGAGCGATGTTTTGTAGTCAAGGAGCTCAATGTTTATTTGAAAGCTTGGAATCAGACTAGGCCGTCCACATGAGTATGAAGTATATTCGGGGATATATATAGATAAATAGCAGAATATTCCATTGCGATGTAGACAAGATCGACCAGAAGTCGACATACCATAAGTTAAATGTGAGGTGTGGCTAAATAATTTACTTCCGGTCACTCAAAAGGGGGGTTCGGTCAAACCCCCCGAACCCCCCCTGGCTACGGGTATGTAGCTGAGAGCTTGTCCAAGAGTTGCTGGTATCAGAATGGCAGATGTTAGATACTACAGAAGTTACCATTAATAAGGCAAGGAGTGATTTTGTACTGGTTTGCTGATATTATAGTGTTTGCATGAACTAAGCTAAAACATAGTAACAATACTGTAGTTTTATGTTGCCTAACTATCAGGCTCGCTCAATATCCGTGTTCAAGCACACTAGTTATCGAGCGAGCGAAGCGAGCGAGATACTATTAGGGGTGGATAATGCAAAATCGGGTATATGTTATATATATATATGTATGTATGTATGGATGGTACGTATGCTCTTTAAACGCGCGCGCGGGGAACTTTTTTCTCCAAAAAACACGGCTTTTTAGGCTTGACCCCAGTTTATTCTGAAACTACAGCATTAAGCAAGCCTTACTTTATACTTAAGCTCCAAAGTGTGAGAAAATTCCTGCGAAAATGCTTGCTTTTCAAGAAACAAAAAGTTGATTCGACCGGTTACTATGGCATTGAAGACCCTTTTCCAGACTTAATTTCAAAACTTCGCCGTTTTATGGGGGGATACGGAGTGCCGGTTGTTGGTTGTCAAGAGCCGTTGGTAGTCAGAATGCCGTAGTATTAATGCTATGGAAGCTACTACTTCTCGAGGGAAGCTGAGATAAGTACGCAATTCCATATTTGTTAGCTAAATATGCAAAATTAACTCTGGCCTTTCTTTTTTGTAGCTAAGAGCTAGTCAACAGTGACTGGTAAATTCAAATAGTCAGATTGGCTCAAATTTGGTACTACAAAAGTTACCACTGCTCAAGAAAATGAGGTAAGAAAGTAATTTGTATTTGTGTGCTAAAATTGATTGTCTTTTGTTTTTGTAGGTGAGAGCTTGTTGTCAAGAATTCAAGGTAATTCAGATGGTCAAAGTAACTTCAATTTGATACTACAGAAGTTATCAATACTCAAGAATGAGGTAAGTAGTAATTCCATTTTGTTGGCTAAAATTACAAATAATAACACTGGTTTATTTTTTATCATAGCTGAGAGCTTGTTCAAGAGTTACTGGTGATTGAGATTATCAGAATGGCAGATGTTTGATACTACAAAAGTTACCATTAATCAGGTAAGAGAGTGATTTTGTATTTGTTTGCTGAAATAAAAGGTCATAGCTGCTACCATTAACAATACTGTCCGTATATTATGTTACCTAACTATCAGGCTCGCTCGCCATTTGTGCTCAAGCACACCACTAGTTGGCGAGCGAGCGTAGCGAGCGAGACAGTATTAGGGGTGGATAATGCAAAATCGGGTATATGTTATATGTATATATGTATGTGGGATGGTACGTATGCCCCTTAAACGCGCGCGCGGGGAACGTTTTTCTCCAAAAAACACGGCTTTTTAGGCTTGACCCCAGTTTATTCTGAAACTACAGGATTAAGCAAGCCTTACTTTATACTTAAGCTCCAAAGTGTGAGAAAATTCCTGCGAAAATGCTTGCTTTTCAAGAAACAAAAAGTTGATTCGACCGGTTACTATGGCATTGGAGACCCTTTTCCAGACTTAATTTCAAAACTTCGCCGTTTTATGGGGGGGAAGTGCCGGTTGTTGGTTGTCAAGGAGCTGTTGGTAGTCAGAATGCCGTAGTATTAATGCTAAGGAAGCTACTACTTCTCGAGGGAAGCTGAGGTAAGTACGTAATTCCATATTTGTTAGCTAAATATGCAAAATTAACTCTGGCCTTTCTTTTTTGTAGCTAAGAGCTTGTCAACAGTGACTGGTAAATTCAAATAGTCAGATTGGCTCGAATTTGGTACTACAAAAGTTACCGCTGCTCAAGAAAATGAGGTAAGAAAATAATTTTGTATTTGTGTGCTAAAATTGATTGTTTTTGTTTTTGTAGGTGAGATGTTGTCAAGAATTCAAGGTAATTCAGATGGTCAAAGTAACTTCAATCAGAAGTTATCAATACTCAAGAATGATGTAAGTAGTAATTCCATATTTGTTGGCTAAAATTACAAATAATAACACTGGTTTATTTTTTTATCGTAGCTGAGAGCTTGTTCAAGAGTTGCTGGTGATTTAAATTATCAGAATGGCAGATGTGTGGTACTACAAAAGTTACCATTAATCAGGTAAGAGAGTGATTTTGTATTTGTTTGCTGAAATAAAAGGTCATAACTGCTATTATAGTGTTTGCATGAACTAAGCTAAAACATAGTAACAATACTTAGTTTTATGTTACCTAACATCAGGCTCGCTCGCCATTTGTGCTCAAGCACACAACTAGTTTATATATGGACGTACGTATGTCATTTTGTACTTTGACCCTCACATATTTTTGCGTTAGCTCAGTGTTCGACCCCGTCCCAAACTTCACTAAACAGAATCCTCTGGTTATTGGCCATTACCCGTATCATTCTCTGATTGTTTACTGTTTTGAATTCTTTGCGGGTGCAGTTAAAACTCAAAAACTTACCAGAGTTCTATCACAGCAGTATTTAGGTAAGCCTTGTGTAGGTATGTTCAGTTAAGTGTGAAAGTATTGTACGTCTCAACTGCTACCTAGCTAATATATCACAAAGAAAACGTTTTACTATCTTGAATCCCCTTTACTGTATGTATATATATATACACGTATTTCAAAACTCAAATTTTGTTTTAGTAGCTTGAGTGTTAAAAGATAAAATCAATCGTTTAACAATAGGGTAGTTTTAGTCTCCCGCTTTGTGCTCAAGCACATCACTAGTAGCTAGTAGTACAATAGAAACTTCAAACAAAACTTCAACTTACCGGCAAAATCTTCGAAGCACTTCCTCAAATGCCGACCTGGAAGATAGGACAACAGCTAAAGGGAACAGCTTCCCGGGCCCTGCCTGTCTGTGTTCTGTGTTTTTTGTAAGCGTTGTATGGTTGGGCGGAGCCCGACCTTTGTTCTGCTGAGTCAGCTAATTTCCTTAGCATTTAACCACACTGCAATCTGATTGGACTGCAACGTACGTTGCAGCATGCAGGGAACAAAAGGCTCGTTACCCGACCTCTCTCTCTTCAGCAGAGGTCGGGCTCCGCCCAACTAGGCGTTGTATGTGGACGTTCGTTCGCTCTAGCTCCTCTGAAACTAGCCAGGAGACCACCAGTGGCTCAGTAATATGCACCAAGGTGCAAAAATTGTGGAACCCATAAATCCATGCCTTAGTGGCCATTCTGGTGACCCTCCAACACCTGTATCTTCTCCCCAATGCCAGCCTTACCTTGGGCTCCTGTTTCAGTGGATACAGTGGAAGAGACGACGTATTCTATTGAGGAAAGTCATCTGTAGCTGGCTGGGAGGCTATAAGGGAAAAACTGTCACTGCATGAATGTGTGGGGATGCCCGTTGGCCAGGCGTGTGTGCTGTGCAGAGAAAATAGTGCTATTTTTAGATGCCAACAGTGTGGACCTCAGTCATACTACTGTCAAGCATGCACTGCCAAACTACATTCAGAAAGTAGTTTTTTACATACGACAGAACAGTGGATGGTACGTTACTTGCATGATATGTTACTATTTTAAATGAAACTAAGAAAATACTACTGTAGTAACATTTCTAGAATTTGTGTAATTTTTAAATTGATGGATAAGGTGGTGCGAAGGGAGGGTTGGGGTAGAATGCACTGTGCTAGTAAAAAATGTCCATGCCTATCGAAACCACGTTTGGTAATGCATTGATTATAGCAATACTCATTTTTGACAAATATTAGTTAGAATTTGAAGTGAATTTATATACAATATTTCACTAATTCAAGAACGTGTTGCTGGTTGTAAGCTTTTCAAATGGATGAGGTTCATCTGCATGAACTATCTGTGGGCAGGGTTTCATACAGACTATGGGAACCCTGGGATTTCCACCCTCTAGACTTCGGTTCCCCCCCCCCCCCCCCCCCCCCCCCCGGACTAATTTTTTTATGAAAATAAAGAATCATCAGTGCAAAATATGAAGAATTATAAAACAGTCCAAGATAAGCTTCTGAGACAGTTTTCCATAGCTCCTGAAGTGTTGCTTGTTTATTTATGAACTCCACAAACTTTACTTTTCATTTTTACTTTGTTCTATTTATTTTAGGAGTAATGTTTTAGCTGATGAAAGGCAGTCTATCTCGTCACAAGAGCAACTAGCGAGGTAGGACTAGTGCTCAGCAGTGGTGTAGTGACTAGTGAGGTAGGAATAGTGCTCAGCAGTGGTGTAGTGACTAGTGAGGTAGGAATAGTGCTCAGCAGTGGTGTAGTGACTAGTGAGGTAGGAATAGTGCTCAGCAGTGGTGTAGTGACTAGTGAGGTAGGAATAGTGCTCAGCAGTGGTGTAGTGACTAGCGAGGTAGGAATAGTGCTCAGCAGTGGTGTAGTGACTAGCGAGGTAGGACTAGTGCTCAGCAGTGGTGTAGTGACTAGTGAGGTAGGAATAGTGCTCAGCAGTGGTGTAGTGACTAGTGAGGTAGGAATAGTGCTCAGCAGTGGTGTAGTGACTAGTGAGGTAGGACTAGTGCTCAGCAGTGGTGTAGTGACTAGTGAGGTAGGAACAGTACTCAGCAGTGGTGTAGTGACTAGTGAGGTAGGAATAGTGTCAGCAGGGGGATGTAGGAACTAGTGAGGTCGGAATAGTACAGCAGTGGTTGTCGTGAATAGTGAGGTAGGATAGGCTTGGTAGCAGTGGGTAGTGACTAGTGAGGTTGGACATCGGCTCAGCAGTGGTGTAGTGACTAGTGAGGTTACAGGATAGTGCTCAGCAGTGGTGTATGTAGTGACTAGTGAGGTTGGGACTAGGGCTCCCCTCAGCAGTGGTGTGTGACTGTGGGTAGGAATGGCTCCGCAGTGGTGTACCCCGGGACTATTTTTGTGATTTGGTAGGAATAGTACCTCAGCAGGGTGTAGGTGACTAGTGAGGTAGGATAGTGCTCAGCAAGTGGGTAGTGACTAGTGATGTAGGGAATAGTGCCTCAGCAGTGTGTAGGTTTGACTAGTGAGGGGATTAGTGCTCAGCAGTGGGGTAGTGACTAGCGAGGTAGGACTAGTGCTCAGCAGTGGTGTAGTGACTAGTGAGGTAGGAATAGTGCTCAGCAGTGGTGTAGTGACTAGTGAGGTAGGAATAGTGCTCAGCAGTGGTGTAGTGACTAGTGAGGTAGGAATAGTGCTCAGCAGTGGTGTAGTGACTAGTGAGGTAGGAATAGTGCTCAGCAGTGGTGTAGTGACTAGTGAGGTAGGAATAGTGCTCAGCAGTGGTGTAGTGACTAGTGAGGTAGGAATAGTGCTCAGCAGTGGTGTAGTGACTAGTGAGGTAGGAATAGTGCTCAGCAGTGGTGTAGTGACTAGTGAGGTAGGAATAGTGCTCAGCAGTGGTGTAGTGACTAGTGAGGTAGGAATAGTGCTCAGCAGTGGTGTAGTGACTAGTGAGGTAGGACTAGTGCTCAGCAGTGGTGTAGTGACTAGTGAGGTAGGAATAGTACTCAGCAGTGGTGTAGTGACTAGTGAGGTAGGAATAGTGCTCAGCAGTGGTGTAGTGACTAGTGAGTGGAGGAATAGTGCGCAGCAGTGGGTAGTGACTAGGTGAAGTAGGGAAGAGGCTCAGACCAGTGGTTGTAGTGGACTATGATGGTAGTTACAGTTCTCAGCAGAAGGGGTAGTGCTAGTGAGGTTATAGTACTCAAGCAGTGGTGTAGTGGGATAGTGAAGTGGAAATAGTGCTCAGCCGTGGTGTAGTGACTAGTGAGTAGACTAGTGCCTCACAGTGGTGTGTAGTGACTAGTTGAGGGGTAGGAATAGTGCTCAGCAGTGGTGTAGTGAATAGTGAGGTAGGAAAATTAGTGCTCAGCAGTGGTTGTAGTGGACTAGTGAGGTAGGACTAGTGCTCAGCAGATGGTGTAGGACTAAGTGAGGTAGGACGAGTGCTCAGCAGTGGATGTAGGACTAGAGAGGTAGGAATAGTGCTCAGCAGTGGTGTAGTGACTAGTGAGGTAGGAATAGTGCTCAGCAGTGGTGTAGTGACTAGTGAGTTAGGACTAGTGCTCAGCAGTGGTGTAGTGACTAGTGAGTTAGGACTAGTGCTCAGCAGTGGTGTAGTGACTAGTGAGGTAGGAATAGTGCTCAGCAGTGGTGTAGTGACTAGTGAGGTAGGACTAGTGCTCAGCAGTGGTGTAGTGACTAGTGAGGTAGGACTAGTGCTCAGCAGTGGTGTAGTGACTAGTGAGGTAGGAATAGTGCTCAGCAGTGGTGTAGTGACTAGTGAGGTAGGACTAGTGCTCAGCAGTGGTGTAGTGACTAGTGAGGTAGGAATAGTGCTCAGCAGTGGTGTAGTGACTAGTGAGGTAGGAATAGTGCTCAGCAGTGGTGTAGTGACTAGTGAGTTAGGAATAGTGCTCAGCAGTGGTGTAGTGACTAGTGAGGTAGGACTAGTGCTCAGCAGTGGTTTGGTAGTGAATCAGTGCGGTAGGATAGTGCTCAGCAGTGGTGTCGTAGTGACTAGTTGAGGTAGGAATAGTGATCAGCAGAAGGCAGTGGTGTAGTGACTAGTGGGGTAGGAATAGTGCTCAGCAGTGGTGTAGTGACTAGTGAGGTAGGAATAGTGCTCAGCAGTGGTGTAGTGACTAGTGAGGTAGGAATAGTGCTCAGCAGTGGTGTAGTGACTAGTGAGGTAGGAATAGTGCTCAGCAGTGGTGTAGTGACTAGTGAGGTAGGAATAGTGCTCAGCAGTGGTGTAGTGACTAGTGAGGTAGGAATAGTGCTCAGCAGTGGTGTAGTGACTAGTGAGGTAGGACTAGTGCTCAGCAGTGGTGTAGTGACTAGTGAGGTAGGACTAGTGCTCAGCAGTGGTGTAGTGACTAGTGAGGTAGGAATAGTGCTCAGCAGTGGTGTAGTGACTAGTGAGGTAGGACTAGTGCTCAGCAGTGGTGTAGTGACTAGTGAGTTAGGAATAGTGCTCAGCAGTGGTGTAGTGACTAGTGAGGTAGGAATAGTGCTCAGCAGTGGTGTAGTGACTAGTGAGGTAGGAATAGTGCTCAGCAGTGGTGTAGTGACTAGTGAGGTAGGAATAGTGCTCAGCAGTGGTGTAGTGACTAGTGAGGTAGGAATAGTGCTCAGCAGTGGTGTAGTGACTAGTGAGGTAGGACTAGTGCTCAGCAGTGGTGTAGTGACTAGTGAGGTAGGACTAGTGCTCAGCAGTGGTGTAGTGACTAGTGAGGTAGGAATAGTGCTCAGCAGTGGTGTAGTGACTAGTGAGGTAGGAATAGTGCTCAGCAGTGGTGTAGTGACTAGTGAGGTAGGAATAGTGCTTAGCAGTGGTGTAGTGACTAGTGAGGTAGGAATAGTGCTCAGCAGTGGTGTAGTGACTAGTGAGGTAGGAATAGTGCTCAGCAGTGGTGTAGTGACTAGTGAGGTAGGAATAGTGCTCAGCAGTGGTGTAGTGACTAGTGAGGTAGGAATAGTGCTCAGCAGTGGTGTAGTGACTAGTGAGGTAGGAATAGTGCTCAGCAGTGGTGTAGTGACTAGTGAGGTAGGAATAGTGCTCAGCAGTGGTGTAGTGGCTAGTGAGGTAGGAATAGTGCTCAGCAGTGGTGTAGTGACTAGTGAGGTAGGAATAGTGCTCAGCAGTGGTGTAGTGACTAGTGAGGTAGGAATAGTGCTCAGCAGTGGTGTAGTGACTAGTGAGGTAGGAATAGTGCTCAGCAGTGGTGTAGTGACTAGTGAGGTAGGAATAGTGCTCAGCAGTGGTGTAGTGACTAGTGGGGTAGGAATAGTGTTCAGCAGTGGTGTAGTGACTAGTGAGGTAGGAATAGTGCTCAGCAGGGTGTAGTGGACTAGTGAGGTCGGTAGGAATAGTGCTCAGACAGTGGTGTAGGGAATAGTGAGGAGGATAGGTCAGCAGGGGGTAGTGACTAGTGAGGTAGGGAAGTGCTCAGAAGTGGTGTAGTGAATAGTGAGGTAGGACTAGTGAACTCAGCAGGTGGTGGTAGTGTATGTGTGACAGTTGAGGTAGGAATAGTGCTCAGTGGGTAGTGACTAGTGAGGTAGGGTAGTAGTGCTCAGTAGTGACAGTAGGCTCAGCAGTGGTGTAGTGACTAGTGAGGTAGGAATAGTGCTCAGCAGTGGTGTAGTGACTAGTGAGGTAGGACTAGTGCTCAGCAGTGGTGTAGTGACTAGCGAGGTGAGGTAGGAATAGTGCTCAGCAGTGGTGTAGTGACTAGTGAGGTAGGAATAGTGCTCAGCAGTGGTGTAGTGACTAGTGAGGTAGGAATAGTGCTCAGCAGTGGTGTAGTGACTAGTGAGGTAGGAATAGTGCTCAGCAGTGGTGTAGTGACTAGTGAGGTAGGAATAGTGCTCAGCAGTGGTGTAGTGACTAGTGAGGTAGGAATAGTGCTCAGCAGTGGTGTAGTGACTAGTGAGGTAGGAATAGTGCTCAGCAGTGGTGTAGTGACTAGTGAGGTAGGAATAGTGCTCAGCAGTGGTGTATTGACTAATGTCTGTATCTGATCTTTTCTCTAGTATGGAGAAAAAATTAGAGGAGATTGAAAGGAAACACTCTATATCTTCACGATGGACACAATCCGACAAGCAATATCAAGAGCTGGAAAGTCATTTAGTAGCAGGAAAAGAAAAAAAAGAGCAGTTATTGAGAGCAATTTGGAAAGCTGCCAAGAGGAGAGCATTTTTACTGAAATTAAAGGCCAAGTATGCAGGTACATTGTAAATAGCATTTTGGCTTCTCATTTGTTTATTATTTTCACTGAGTAAGTAGAACTGGCATTGAGTTATTGTGAGGCTGTTGTGGTTGAGTGTAGCAGGATTTATTGGCTAAAGTTGTTTGATCAGTGGGTAATTTATGCTATAACGTCAAATTTAATAACTGCATTATCAACTTATTGGTAGTAGCATTGGGAACATGAACTAAAAAAATTCCACTGTTGAAAACTTATAACCTAAGAACCTTTTCATACACAGCACACACGCACACACACACACACACACACACACAAACACACACACACACACACCTTGAACCTTGAAGTCGCCCACAGAAGCTTTTCTGTGATAGCGGAACCCTAGGGAACCCTAGGCAACTACCTAATCTCTTGTGTACAGAATTTTTTTATGTCTGGTGAGGTCACCAGGTCTTCTAAATGATCTTCCACAATGACAAAGAACATGCGTGTCCTGGGTCTGGTGATTGGCAGCACAGGTGTTGGTGGCTCTACGTGTGGCTATGGTTTCAACTCCTTCCCTGCATGTCCTACGCCATCGCTGTCTGTCCTGACACCACTGGTATCATCTCCCCGCCACGCCAATGGCCAGCAGGTCACGTGACACCAGATCTGTCCACCTCTTCTTAGTCCCATGGCATGGCCTCTTCTTCCTCAACTCTCCAAAAAACAACATCTTTGGCAGCCTCTCTGCACTCATCTTCACACACACACACACACACATACACATACACACACACACTTACTACACACATACACTACATACACATACACACACACTACACACACTACACACACATTACACATACACAGATAGCTGTCAATCGTTGGATATGCCAGGACATCCTGGATTTTGCACCAATATTGATTTCACCTAACTGTCGGGTGTTTCTGCCTCAGAGCTGTAATGACTACCCGAGGTGTACTACACTCTGACGTGTGTCTTGTCCCAAACAACTTTTTCTACAGCTTCGCAACTACCTATGCGTCCACATGCACGTGCACACACACACAAACACACATGCACACAAACACACACACACACACTTCTGACTCAGAATGTGTCAAAGAATTTAAAAGTTGTTTAGATTACGGGGATGTTTAGGTTATTTCAGGAGGATTTTTCCCCCACCCCGGAAAATGTTTCTACTCTCCTCAAAATGTTTGCGCCCTTCCTAAAACGTTATTCTATAATTTGTTAACTACCTTATTCAAATAAATCCTCTTCAATTTACAAAAATTGCCAATTTGCCCCCTGCAACATTTTGTTATAAAAAAAATTCTCTGAATGGCAAGTAAAGAATGTCTTGTAGTCAGTATGCTCTTAAAGGCAATGCACCTTAGAGCAAATTACAACCATTACCAAATTTGTCTGATGTAACTCAATATTCCCAATTTATGTCACAGAATAATTTTGGCAGAGTTTGGTATATTTCAGTGAGCTGTTTTTTTGGTACCTGGCATTAATTTTTAGGAAAACTAGTACATAATGGAGTATTTGGCCACTTACTTGATGAAGAAAATCTTGTTCATAACAGTTTACTACATGATTTTTTTGATGTGTTATGTTGTGTGTGTGTGTGTGTGTTTGTGTGTGTGTGTGTAGATGGACAGAAGATTGCAAAACATCTGTCTTGTCAAATCGCAAGAGAAACTAAAAACATTAAAGACTTGCTGTTGGAACATAACTTGTGCTGCTCAAATACTGACAGTCTGCCTTCTTCATCGGCACTGGATCTGGAAGTTTTGTCCAACTTGTTAGCAGTTGCCCACTCTTCACCAGAAATTAACAAAAAAGCGTGAAGTAATAGAAGAATATGTTTTGTACTTAAGAAGTTAAGAAGAAATCAAACTTATTGAAGCTGAAGTTGAAACCATGCTAACTTTTTATTCTTCAAAAAATGAAGCAGAGATGCAACAATATTCAGATTCATCAGCATATTCAATTGGGGCTAAATGTTTGCTGACACAGCTTTTCAAAGATGTAACCCAGCTGCATCAAAGCATGGAAAACACTAAAATGGTTATGAAGGAACCTCATATGAATGAAGAATACATCATCTGCAGTAGCTCAGAATCTGATAGTGATTTTTGATTGTATTATTATCATTATTATTATTATTATTATTATTATATATTTTTTTACCATTTTATGATACAATTATATATATAGTTTTGAACAACTGAATTCAACCTTTCACCAATATAAAGTTTTTAACTGTATATCATGTTTAAGATATCCACTATAGTATGTCCACGTTGAGTTGGCGCGACCACAAATGTGGCAAAAGAGGAATGCACTTGACGAAACCGGAGACCAATTAAGGTCACATGACAGTAGTAGCTCAAACGCGCGAAAACGTCGACGCCCACAGTAAAAACGGGGCGGGTCCAAGGTGCGCATTATTACCGTAAGTTTACTTGTTGAAATGAAAAAGAAGCTAAAGCAGTTTCTTCCGCGGCTGTATTCAATATAAGCCCAGTTATAACTAATCACTCGTAGTTTATAGTTTGTACGAGCTTCTAGTTGTGCGCTAAAACTGGTTGAAGGTTGCGGAGGGTTATCTGGAGCTACAAAGCTTAGAGGAAAGAAGCACAGGACCGCGGCTGAATGCCTCAAGTAAGTCTGATTGTTGTGTGCTTAAGCGTGTATTTAAACTCTATTCTTATTTCTTGGTGTGACGAATTTCTGAAGTACTCAACAGTAATGTGAAGAATCCAGCACATCACCTACACTTTAGCTATGGCCACACGCATTCCAGTATTACTTTGTCCTTCACACTGAATCATTCATATCATTTTATTCATGATTTTACTATATTTTATATCTACTTGTTAAATTTCAACTTTTTTTAAATTATAAAAAAAAAAATGACAATTACCATAATTTTATAATGATATGTACAATATATATATTATATAATTTTATGATGACATGAAATTGTGGCAGATACAAGCAGCAGTTGAATTTGGAGGGTGGTAAATAGCATCACCATAACCATAGAGAACTGTACCTATATAGACATGAGGAGTAATGGACAGCTAAAGCATAAATAGTGGCATGTAGAGTCTATTATCTTCCTAATTTCTTTATCTCTTCTAGTCTCTTTAGTCACTTTTAGCTTTTCTCCCAGTCTTTGTGTAGTCTGTTCTTTCTCTTTAATCTCTTAGCCTCTTTAGTCACTTTATTCTCTTTAGTCTCTTCTAGTCTTATTAGTCTAGCTTTCCTAGTCTCTTTATTCTCTTTAAGTCTCTAGTCTCTTCTAATTTCTTTAGTCTCTTTTAGTATCTTAGTCTTTTCCAGTCTCTTTAGCCTTAGCCTCCTTTAGTCTCTTTAATCTATTCCAGTCTTTGAATCTCTTCTAGTTTCTTTAGTTTTTTCACCCCTTTAGTCTCTTCTATAGTCTTTTAGTCCCTTTTAGTTTCATTAGTCTCTTTATTCTCTTCTAGTCTCTTTAGTTTTTTTGTCTCTTTAGTCTCTCCTAGTCCCTTTAACTACTCCCAGTCTCTTCTCTCTTGTTCTCTTTATTATCTTCTAGTCTCTTCAGTATCTCTAGTCTTTTTAGTTTCATTAGTTCATTCATTTTTTAATCTCTTCTAGTTTCTTTAGTTTTGTCTAGTCTCTTTCTACTCGTCTAGTCTCTTTAGTCTCTCTAGTTTTTTTTAGTCTTTTCCATTCTACTTCACTTCTAGTCTCTTCAGTATCTTTCAGTTTATTAGTCTTTTCAGTTCTGTAATGTAGTTTTATATCATTATAGCTATAATGGGATAATTCTTGAATATTATGAATCCATTATTCGGATATGAATCCTAACAAATTGCACTGAATATCAACTTCCATTCACATATCTTTCATATCTAAAAAGACTAAGTAAGAAGAGAAAAAAGACTAAAAGGGACTAAAGAAATTGAAGAGAATATGAAGAGACTGAAAGACTGAAGAGGCTAGTAGACATTAAGACCCTAGAAGAGCCAAAAGAGACTAAGAAGAGTATAAAAACACTAAGAAGCGAATAAAAAGACTAAAAGAGACTAAAGCGACGAAAAGAGATAAGAATCAATTAATAACCTCAGTATGTAGCTATGTATACCCCACTTCACTACCCCATCAGCTATGTATGTCTTCTATCATAAGGAAAATGTATGGCTATGCAATCCACTTGTTCTTTTTTTTTCTAGATGATTTTTGTTTAAATATATGTTATCTTTTTTCTGAATATTTTTATTTTTCTAATATGAACATTTAGATTTATCTGATGAAATGGTTATTTTAGATAGTAAGTAGCTATGGTATTCAGATACAAACTTTAGCTTCAAGTTGAGCAAGATGTTAAAGTGCAAACTTATTATAGCTAGCTAGCTATCATTGAGCTGTAAAGTAAAAAAAAAACTGCTATATTCACCCCATAGTTTACACTTTATTAGATAAAACAAAAAATAATAGTCATTATACACACTTCAAAGTCAACAATAGTGAAGTTCAGACGTGTTTACAAGATAAACATTTCCATAAACAAGATGATATCTCGAAAACCTCTCTTGGTATATTCGCACATTTCTGATGAAACCAATTGCGACAATGTCTGCACTGTGCCAATCCACCAAATTGTGTTATATCTTTTCCCCAAGGAAGTCTACACGTGCAATAAACGGCTATTTTCTTCGAGCTTACAATGGCAGTGGTGTGACGACGTTCTCTGTGGCATGAAGGAAAGTCAGATATCATTCCCTTTTCGAAACACAAACTTAAATGCTTTCTCATACGAGTCTGATTAAAAGTGTATTGAGAAGGGTCCTTGTTATTGCACAAAGCAGCTGCAAATGCAATTGCGAAAAGCCCACAATCATTCGCTCCAGCTTGTTGTTGAACATTCATATACTTGACCACAAAAGAATCTTCAGGAGTTTTCATTATTGCTGCCAACTGATTTGTTAAACTTGTAGAATAGTTGGGATACAAACTGTCATACACACAGCAACTATTAGGTGGACATCCTATGTTAGATGCGCAAACCCAATGATTACCACAGACATTTATAATTTGTATGAAATCTGTATTTGATGATTTCCAAACTAAATTATGGTATAATGGTAATGGTGACAAGAGACCATTTTGAGTTGGGTATTGATTTTTTAACAACTTTGATGCCGCATAAACATGTGCATCACTTAACCAGCCACCATTCTGAAGGTTCTCTTTATCTGTTTTAAATAAAAGAAGAGTTTCAATCCAATATTTCCCAGCATCTTTTCCATTACTGTCGTTTATTTCTGCATCAAGATGTTTCACTTTTTTCTTCTGAGGTTCTTGATTACCACTAATAACATCATAATTTTCATACCACATTTCCTTCACTTTTGAATTTCTCATCATTGTTCCTTGCTCCTCTGAAGATATCAACTTTACTGGTTTCACTTCTACCATTGTGATCTTTACTTCCTCTTCTAATCGTTCAATATTTTTTTCTTCCTTCGATTTATTACAGCCCGTTTCAATTACAATTTCTTCTTGTGACCTTGCAATCTCCATTCCTTCCTCCACTGAACACCTAACCTTCATTGCTTTCTCTTCCATTGCAATCTTTAGTTCTTCTTTTTCCAACTTCTCAATATTTATTCCTTCCTCTCTTGATTCAGGTCCTACTTCTATCACAGTTTCTTCTTCTTCTTTCTCCTCTGACTTCCACTTGTCATCTTCACAATGTGCAGGTATTGGAATCATAGTTTCACCGTCTTCTGATATCCTACTCTTATTATCTTCACTGCTCTTACCTGTTGTTCTGTCTTCAGATTTAGTACTAAAGTCTATCTCTTCAAATGTTCTCTTTCTATACAATTTCAGCCGACCAATATTAGCCTTATTTTTTATCACTTTACCATTCTTCGACAATTCGTATAGGCCCTTACCCAAACTCCTGGAAATCACATAAGGCCCAAGCCATGCTGACTCTAGCTTGCCCCCTTTCCGCTGTTTTTGTGCAGTATTCTGCAAAAGTACATCAGATCCTATTTCAATTGTTGCTACTTCATGCTTTTTATCGTACAAATTCTTTTGTTTTTCTTGAGCTTTGATAATACTCAGCTCAGCATCACTAAACACTTTCTTTCTTGATTCCATTAATGATGTCATAAAAATGTCAAGCTGAACCTCATCCTTGCATTCTTCTTCTGATATTTTAACATCATTGTCAATTGGCAATCTCATGTGCTGCTGAAAGAGCATGAAGTATGGCGAGTGCTGAATTGAACTTTGAAAAGAAGCTCTGTAACCCATAAGTACACTGTCTATATTATCATCCCAATTATTTTGCTCTTGATTACAAAGTTTAGCCAGACAACGACACAGGGTTTGATTAAAACGCTCAGTGAGCCCATTTGTCTACAGAATCAATAATATATGTATATATATATATATATATAATATATAATATATATATATATTACATGAATATTCCTGTCCTAATTAAAAAAAAAACGAAGTTAGTGATACCAGTGGTTGCTTTAGCATTTAATAAATTGCTTACTGATTATACATTCTAATTCATACACGAAAAACCAATCAGTTTATTATAAGTTTATTATATGAGCATACTAAAAGTACCACTGATATTTTCTTCACTTCATTTTATTTTACTTTGCTTTGCCAATTGTATAACATTTTTATGTAATATTTTATTTTTATAGTATTGAAGTACTGTAGGTAGCTATAATTGACTAAAAGAGATTAAACTGAAGTGTTAATCTAGTTTAAACTCATAATCTGCCATTATTACTGCTACTGAAGTTCTGTAAAATCATGCACAGGTTAAATAATTCATGCCATTTGTTACCTCCAACAATAATTGCAAAGTTTAGCTTTAGTATAGTATAGTTTAACAGCAAAGTATTAGTTAAATTGAATACTTTCATGCAATTTGATAAGTCTCAAACAATTTCAAATATTTAATTACACTCTAGCTTACCTGCGGGTGGTAAGCACTGGTTATTTTGTGACGAGTTCTTGTGATTGAATAAAGCTCATTGGATAATTCATTTATAAACTCCCTTCCTTGGTCGGTGATCAAAACCTGAGGGCAACCAAATCTGCACATAAACTACAAAGAAAATAAACTTATCAGAGAAGTAAGCAAAAAACAAAAAATACAATACCGAATATATGAATTTGCAGATGCCTGCTGCGTGTTTAGAGGGAAGAGGAGCTGCTTCTGCCCACTTAGAAAAATAATCCGTTAAAGTAACAATGTACTTGTTACCTCATGCAGTTTCTGGGAGCGGGCCGATTAAGTCCATTCCAACCTGATAAAAAAGCTTCGATGTTACAGGAATAGGGTGGAGTGTGCCCACTGATTTATTGAGCTTATTTTGACGTTGACAACGGTCACACGAGTCAACCTAAGGAATACAAGACATCATATCAAATCTAAAACTGAATCACCCTACCCTCGAATAATATTGCCTCCCACCATTATTGTATCAGATCCTGAGTTAGGTGTACATATATACTTACATATTTTTTAACATCAGTGAAAAGACCAGGCCAGTAATATTTGCTTGATACTATGTCATTGGTTCGATGGAGTCCAAAATGACTCAAATCATGAGAGGCAGCTACAATTCTTTTTCTCTTTTCAAAGTCTTCAATAACCAATCTTGAAGTTCCTGACTTTGCTGCATTGACTTAGAAGAGGCAAAAAATAAGTAAAAAAATTAATACATAATACAAAATACTTAATGAATTAAATTATAACCTGCAGAAATTAAGTGCAGAGTGAATAGTGACCAGATTGCAGAGAGAGTTTCTTCTTTCAGTAATATGGTCATTATCAGCTCAAATAATTATAATAATAGCAAACATTGTTTTTTTTTTATCAGCCACCCAACATTAGACTTCTTGTAAAGTCCTTTTCAGGGGTCTCCATGGTGATACAATAAATATGATAGAAGCAGCAAGAATTGGAAGGTACATTTACAGTTTATCGTGTCCGAAGGGTGATTTTCACTACTCAGCATAGGTAGCCAGCGTCCTGGAAGCTCTAAACCTTTGTCTCTGTTAAAGTTATTGCTGTCTAGTGTGTGTGTATAGCTTTATTAATCTTTAACTCACGATTTTTACTGGCTCTATCTACCTAGTGGTTTCACCTCTATATCACAACTGCAGGGTATACTGTACACTATGATGGCTCTGTGCTGATGGGTATAGTATCCTTGACTTTAGTAAAATGTGGTCTTAGTGTCCTACTTGACTTAAATGCCGTTTTGACACACTCTCTGAATACTCTCATTCAATCCTAATATGTAAGGCATAGAAAGAATTAAACTTTCTCTTTTTCAGTATCTGTGTGATCTCTATAAGGTAACTCTTTAGAGCCTGCCCTAATGTTATCATAACCATTTGTACTTTGTGTAGGTGTTTCTATTCTTCCTTCAAATTATCACTCATATTAGTTACTCTCCTAACTCTCTGATACAAGTATCTGACAATTCCTCTCTATGATTAGGATGGTGGGACTCAATTAAAATGAAAGTATGTCTGTGTGTACAGGTTTTCTGTACTCTGCAATAAACAATCCAGAAAATATAGCTTACCATTTTGTTCTGATTCCATGGTGAATTTATACATAGTTTAATGTTCTAACAATTTTTTTTACTTCCCGTCTCACTATTCAAAGGGTGTCATCTACATCTCTTCCATAATACACCGGAGCATAGTCTAATGCTACTTGCTCATAACTGTTTTCATTATACCTAAAGTAAGTTGATTTAAGTCAGACCTCTAATAATTCTGTGACACACTAGGATAAAGACATGTTCTCTCATCTAGACTTTCATCATTCTGGAGCTTATCTCTGATCACAGACACTGCCTCATCTATTGGAACATTAGTGAATGGGGAAGACACATCAAAACTCACCATCATTTCATCAGATCTCAATCACACACCATTAACTGTTTGCATGAAATTGTTGAATTATTTATGTATGATTGTGTCTTACCAAACAATGGAGATATCATTGTTGATATGAACTTTGATAAATTATAAGATGGTGATCGGAAACAATGGGTCTAAGTGGGATTCCTAACTTGTGTATACATTTATCAGGGACTCTATGTGATATCAATAAGTGCTATTTCTGTTGTTAACTTAATAAAGTGAAAAAAAATGTTGAACATTTTCTCATTGTAGTAGTAATAACCACTACAGCTGAACGAACCTTTTAAACTCTACGACTCAAGATATAGCTACCTTCAATTAACCTTACTCAACAAAATTTGAAAACTTAATGACTCTGCATTCACATTATAAAAATATGACAGGCAAGATTCTTAGAAAGAATTATTGTGATGCATACTAAAATTTAGCTATATATCACTTGTTTTTGATCACTAAAATTTGACTCGTGTTTTGTTTTAATTAATACCAACCTTACTATCACAGTGTTAAATAGGAGTTGAGTTTGCCCCCCCCCCCCCAGGTAAATTTATTTTTCTCCACCTATGTATAGAGCTTCCTTGTTCTTTAACTCTCTTAGTGAAGATGATGCTAATGATTTAAAGGGTACAGTTTGTGGTATTTTAAGAAAGTCTAGTCCTTAGTCTCCCAATTTCAATAGTTTAAAATATTTACTGTATTATAAACTTGAATTTATATAGGGAATATAATGCAGGCGTTTTTAACTTATATTAGTGTGGTTTTAGGTATGAGAAGCTTCAAAACTTATAAACTACTGCTTCCTGTTTTTTTGTGTGAAAAATAAATATTTCTAGCTGATTAAATTGACGTGTTTACCACCGGCCACTTTAGGGCCACAAAAAAAAATCTAGTTCGCGAGATATTAAATAATGTCACCTATGTGAACACTAATTAGCTGGGAGACTAAGAATTAATAAGGAAGAATACCATTCTGAGTTCACCCAGTTAATACAATCTCAGCCACTTACAGACTTGTTAAAAAGGATCCAACTAAGACTCAGGAAGCTAAAATAGGTCGTGTATTAAAGAACTTAGAAAAGGAAGGTAGAATTCCTACAATGTTGTTTAACAGGTTACCTGTTAGGTGTAGACCACATTTTATTTATGATCTTCCTAATTAACTTTGACTTAGCTCTGGATGCTCCGGAGTAAAAGTTATCATCATGTCAGGAAGCATTTGGAATTGTATTTCCAATCCAATGCATCTGTATACTGACACATTGTTAAAACACTACAGCCTTTAGTGGTTAGTTTATAGCCATTATACTAGCGTGCTCTAGGTGTTTTCATGTCTGCACTTTGATCGACTCAAAAAAGATGAAAAATTACTAGTGCAATTAATAATGATGTGTTAAAGTCTTCTGTTACCACATATTGATTGAATGGAAACTGAGGGGTGCAAAACCCTATATACAAAATCTAGCCCTAGCCCTAGCCTCCTTGGTTCCTCCACATATGATACAGACGATACCAGACTATTGGTTCAACAGAGACATTAGTTTAGAGCTTTCAGAAAGCTAGCTATCTATGCTGCCTGCAAGTCACCCTTCAGGACATATAAACAGTAAACATACCCTCCAGTTCTTGCTGTATCACCACAGAGTTCAACCTCAGTTAACCCCTGAAGAGGACTTCACAAGAAGTCGAAACGTCGGGTTAATGGTAAGTTCTCCTTAGCCATTAAATAACAGACATCAAACTTTAGCTTTAGCCTAGTTAAAGCTACTTCATCAAGAGTAGCTACACATCAGCCTAAGCTGTGCTATCTGTAGACACACCGTGATCCTTAGCACTGTTGGCTCTCATTGGAGACATGGCCACCAAGTAATGTCACTTCAAGCTATATTCAACATATCACTCAGTTTCAGATTAGTCATTTCCTTCTGAAGATGAAGAACTCAGGTCCAGATTTGTATTGATTACACACACCACTACAAAGATTCAATGGACAACTTTTCCTTTCCGATTCACTCAAGTGTCAAGTAATGCATGTCCATAATAAGTTAACTAAGGAGGCAATAACTAATAGGCCTTGCAAGAACTTTTATATAGATTTGTACCAGTGGGTTTAGGTAATCAACCACCTTCAGATTAGAAGTTATTGGTTTAAACCCCACTCTGACCTACCTCTAAGTTAGATTTTTTTTCCTTCCTTCTTCAAGGAATAAAATGGAAAAGAAAATAAAAAAAGCAAAAAAAAGTCCCCTAGAATTTTTTTTTTTAATATTGTCATTATTATTATATTTACTAGTAGTAATAGTAATAGTAGTAGTAGCTTAGCAGCATTTTCTTCAATTCAGGTGTTATTAACACTACTAGCAATTAATAATGACAATATTAATGTTTAGAGAGGGCCACAAAATATGCCCTGAAAGTTTGTATTACCTCCTCCAATATAATATAAGTCGTCACCATTAATCTGGAAATACTTCGATCGCCGCCTAAGCACAGTTTTTCCACTCTTATCCAGCCCAACTGGATAGCTACCATCACGTAAGTAGGCGTATATTTCAGACAAAGCAAACCTTCCTTCGCCACCACCGCCACTCCCCTGGTTGGCCATGATATCCACGAGGGTACTTACAATTTATGAGGGGATACCTAAATTTACGGAGACATACCTATATTTCCGGAAATATGGGTATGTGGGATACCCAATTTTACGGGATACCCATATTTACGTGACACCGTTGCAGTTACGAAGTCGATTTTTTTTCCAGCGGTTAGCCTAGGGGCTTCCCCACAACATTACAACGCCGTATTTTTGATATTAGTACATTGTTTTCCATTTTTTTTAAATATTTTTATATTATTTTTTTTGTATCCTATTTAAAAGAAAAAACTCGTTGTAATGTTTTTTTAAATGTGGCCTGTATACCCCGTGTACAAAATATGAGTTCATTCTGGCCATCCAGTACTTCTGAATATCGATTATTAGGTACGAAAGCTAACTATTGATTCGTATTCATTTGATTCTTCAACTCCGCCCCCCAACTCTGAGCGCGCAATTTATTGTGGGTAAAATTCCGGGTGGTGGCGGCGGCTCTAATTAGAACTGGTAAGCAAACACAAAAGAAGAGTTACTGTGCGAGTCAGCCCCGCCGGGAAGAGTACAAGACTTCTGGAATGTACTGGAGGGTCCTAGACGATGAAGAAGCGGCGGCGTATTAATGGCGCCTAGGGCTCGTTTAGAATAGATATATCACGGCTCACAGCTGCGACTTGGAAGGAAGAATCTGCTTTGGTGTCTTTGGAGAGCTTGATAGAATGTTGGTGTAGCGGGTAGAAGTTAGAAGCAGTTTCAGTGTGTTAACTAACTTCTCAGGAATTTTTGGTGCTATTTTTTTTTCTATCCCTGTTACTGTTGTGAGACGGATGAATAATTAATATATATATGATATTTGCACACCATTAAAAGAAAATGTGAATTATTACTTTTATTTACTAATGTTATTTTCTTTCTACAATAATATATATTTATCAATTAGGCTGTTTATTATCAATTATTATTTTATTGATTTATTTAAAATAAGACCTGAATCAAATTTTAGATCATAGTAATTTGTCTAATCTACCTCAACAGGAGAGAAAGGTGCTGGCATGCTCTTCATAGAAATAGATGAGCTCCCATGAGAAGGCACAACTCCTTGGTTCTAGGGTACAACTGGCAGGTTCACAACAAAAGTGCAGAGCAGAAGACATGGCGTCCTTGTTTTCCAGAGGAGAGAATAGTAGACCTTTGGCTCTCCTAAGAAGTCATGCCTCCTGAAGGGAAGAATACTACATCCTTGTTATTTAGAAGAGAGGACATGGCACTCCAGTAGAGAGGTCAATGAGAAGGCACAGCTCCTTGGATCCCCTTGATAGTATTGCATACTTCAGAAACTTTGATTTTGTTCATTTCATATTGTATTTGATTATGGCACTGCTACTATGGAGTTATGATTTTATAATATTGTTTAGTAATTCAGCGAGCGAGCGAAGCGAGTGAAGCTGACTCTCAGTCGTGTTCAATTGAGATTTCAGATATATATATATAATTGGCGAGCGAGCGTAGCGAGCGAGACACTTACAGGGGTAAAAATGAAAAAATCAGGGATGTTTGTTTATTGGCGACCGAGCGAAGCGAGCGAGACAGTATTAGGGGTGGATAATGCAAAATCGGGTATATGTTATATATATATATGTATGTATGTATGTATGGATGGTACGTATACTCTTTAAACGCGCGCGCGGGGAACTTTTTTCTCCTAAAAGCACGACTATTTAGGCTTGACTCCAGTTTATTCTGAAACTACAGCATTAAGAAAACCTTACTTTATACTTAAGCTCCAAAGTATGAGAAAATTCCTGCTAAAACGCTGGTTTTCAAGACACAAAAAGTTGATTGGACAGGTTACTATGGCATTGAAGACCCTTTTCCAGACTTAATTTCAAAAATTCGCCGTTTTATGGGGGATACGGAGTGCCGGTTGTTGGTTGTCAAGAGCCGTTGGTAGTCAGAATGCCGTAGTATTAATGCTATGGAAGCTACTACTTCTCGAGGGAAGCTGAGATGAGTACGCAATTCCATATTTGTTAGCTAAATATGCAAAATTAACGCTGGCCTTTCTTTTTTGTAGCTAAGAGTGTGTCAACAGTGACTGGTAAATTCAAATAGTCAGATTGGCTCAAATTTGGTACTACAAAAGTTACCACTGCTCAAGAAAATGAGGTAAGAAAGTAATTTTGTATTTGTGTGCTAAAATTGATTGTCTTTTGTTTTTGTAGGTGAGAGCTTGTTGTCAAGAATTCGAGGTAATTCAGATGGTCAAGGTAACTTCAATTGAAGTTATCAATACTCAATAATGATGTAAGTAGTAATTCCATATTTGTTGGCTAAAATTACAAATAATAACACTGGTTTATTTTTTATCATAGCTGAGAGCTTGTTCAAGAGTTACTGGTGATTAAGATTATCAGAATGGTTGATGTTTGATACTACAAAAGTTACCATTAATAAGGTAAGAGAGTGATTTTGTATTTGTTTGCTGAAATCAAATGTCATAACTGCTATTATAGTGTTTGCATGAAGTAAGCTAAAACATAGTAACATTTTGTTACCTAACTATCAGGCTCGCTCGCCATTTGTGCTCAAGCACACCACTAGTTGGCGAGCGAGCGTAGCGAGCGAGACAGTATTAGGGGTGGACAATGCAAAATCGGGTATATGTTATATATATATATATATGTATGTATGTATGGATGGTACGTATGCTCTTTAAATGCGCGCGCTTCTAATTACGTAAGTTAGGTAAAGCGTTCACAGTTCCAGTTTTTTTCAATTAACGAGTGCGGAGTATCCTGCTGCAGACGCAACATTGTTTCAACCAAAAAGTTTACAGCTACTCTCTTCTTGAAACAATCGTGAAGTCTTTGTCAAGCTGCGCTTCTTTGCCACTGCTTTCGAAGTTTATTCAGGTAATTGTTAGTTTAGTCTGGGATCAGAGACTTTAGATTCTCTGATGCTAACTGAGAATGGAAAGGGTTACACTGTGCACTACAGTTAGATGTAATTTCTGTCCTATTTTTCTGTAAAAAGAGTCTGCTCGCTCGCCATGCATTTGCGCTATTCGAGCGCACCACTAGTTTATTTATATATATGGACGTACGTATGTCATTTTGTACTTTGACCCTCCGTATTTTTGTGTTCGCTCCGCGTTCGACCCCGTCCCAAACTTCACTAAACCGAATCCTCCGGTTTAGCGACCATTACCCGTATCACCTTAGAAATTGAATTGTTTACGGCTTTGAATTGTTTTGCGGGTGCAGTTAAAACTCAAAATCTTATGGGAGCTCCATTTCTATTCGAGTTAGTTGCGGTGGTAAGTTAATGCGCTATTAGTCACAGTTATAAGCCCTACTCAACAGTATTTACTTAAAAATGCATTGTCCACTAGACAAACCACGAAGGTAAGTCTTGCGTAGGTATGTTCAGTTGTGTGAAAGTATTGTGCGTTACAACTACTATTAAGAATATCACAAAGAAAATTTTAAATAACGTGATTTGATTTTGTTGCTTCTTTTTCAATTCAAACTGTTGCAGGAGCGGTTACTATGACATTGAAACCCCTTTACCTCATACGTAATTTAAAAACTCGACTTTATTTTAATAGCTTGAGTGTTAGTTGTTAAAATCAAATTTAACAATAGTGTAGTTTAAGGCTCGCTCGCCATTTGTGCTCAAGCACACCACTAGTATATATGTAGGTATGTATGCGTACGTCAAAAAATTTCGCCCGCGCTTCTAATTACGTAAGTTAGGTAAAGCGTTCACAGTTCCAGTATTTTTCAATTAACGAGCACGGAGAATCCTGCTGCACTGCCTTACGCAACTTTGTTTCAACCAAAAAGTTTATAGCTACTCTCTTCTTGGCGAAAGACTGAATGGCAAATTGTCAAGCTGCGCTTCTTTGCCACTGCTTTCTAAGTTCATTCAAGTAATTCTGTTATTGTTAACTCTTCATGCCTAATCATTGCTATTATTTAGCTTCACAAATCACCTTTACCTATACTCATATATTTACTCGCTCGCCATGCATTTGCGCTATTCGAGCGCACCACTAGTATTTTTTAGAAAGTGAACAAATATTAATTCAGCGAGCGAGCGAAGCTAACTATCAGTCGTTTTCAATTGAGATTTCAGATATATAGGTATGTATGCGTACGTCAACAATTTCGCCCGCGCTTCTAATTACGTAAGTTGGGTAAAGCGTTCACAGTTCCAGTACTTTTCAATTAACGAGCACGGAGAATCCTGCTGCACTGCCTTACGCAACTTTGTTTCAACCAAAAAATTTATAGCTACTCTCTTCTTGAAACAATTGTGAAGTCTTTGTCAAGCTGCGCTTCATTGCCACTGCTTTCGAAGTTTATTCAGGTAATTCTGTTATTGTTAACTTTTCATGCCTAATCATTGCTATTATTTAGCGATTTCCTTCACAAATCCATATATTTACTCGCTCGCCATGCATTTGCGCTATTCGAGCGCACCACTAGTTATTTACACTGCTGCTTCTGCCCTACAATACTGGTAGTCCTTTGAGGTGAAAACTCTTTGTGGTAAATTGTTTGGTACAGTTAATTGGTACGTGTTCAAATTGTGCGCGAGTCGCGTACAATTGTCACGGAGAGTAAATTGGATCGAGTTACGGGCTGGTTTTGTGGTAATTTACTGAAGCACTTAATTACCGCAGGTTCCGGTGGTACTGCACCCTTAAGAATGTTACTGTACACACTGCTAATGTTTGAAGATACACACATACACACTGTTCATGTTCGAATGTGGGCGGACCCACTATTCAGTTGGGGGTAGCACCCACACTTTTCAATTCCCAGATGAGAGCTGTGAATCTGCTTCAACATATCTGGTTGCATAGCCATTGGTACAATTACATACATACTTGACCACCTTTGAATATAATCCCTTGGTGATAAGTGACTTCATCACGATAGTTCCAGTATCCTCTTGCTCCAGGTAGTACTTCTGATTCGCATTGTGGCCATCCATCTTGAACAGTTGTGGTCAAGTCACGTAATGCTGGGTCATTTCTGTTTTTTTCTTTGAATTCTTGTAATTTTGGTTCAGTGATTGAGAGGGTACAGAATGTTGATATCATACTCATGAATCTCTAGCTCTGTTGCTTCGGCATTTATTGGTGCTCTCTCTCTCTCTAGAGAGAGAGAGAGAGTATCAGCAATCAATAGCTCTTTTCGTGGTCTGTATTGTATAGTGAT
>WLWD01001837.1_pt1 | contig 33549 bp, 29 predicted proteins | sample 6712731 | NCBI WGS metagenome assembly WLWD01 (sample SAMN12718690, study PRJNA576275) | sponge metagenome | isolation source: marine sponge | host: Mycale hentscheli | place: New Zealand: South Island, Marlborough, Capsize Point | collected 2014-11-01
TCTGCATATTCTCCTGTACCACACACACACCAACAAACACACACATACATACACACACCAATGCACATGAAAAATCAAAATAAGCCAATGCAGCCATTAGTGAGTATAGAAGATCACTCTCAGACACACGCACACACAAATTGAAAATTGGAAATAAAGATAAGTGAAACAATTGCATTAGACTCATGTGTGTGGGTAAACACTTTGAATTAAAATTGAAATCCTAATATTTGAGATGTTTTTTGCAGTATTGTTGTACAACATTTACCTCATACAACATCAGTCAATGGTATATTTAGTGTAAGCACGTTATATTTGACATACAGGCTTATATCAAACAATAGCTCAAATCCAGACTTAAAAAAAACGACAACAACCACTAGTGCCAAACTTAAAGCGTCCCGAGGCCTAGCTGCAGTGCTATACAGTTGTGAGTATTGCTGAAGTTAACAAAACCTTACCAACAAGCTGCATTAGCTCCATTACTCTTAAGAAAACAACAACAGGGAATCTGGTCACCTGACTTGTCCCTTGCAGTGATTGTGACTCCCGAGGGAGTCATCAGCTGTGAGTATTGCATGGTCACAGGTTACCTCATGTTTTCCACAAAAAAAATTCCGACGTTGTCCAAACAAAAATTTCGATAAAAGTCAGTAATGTAGCTGAGCATACAATTTACATGATACATGATCACGTGTGTTATGACTTTTCAGTGAAAACTGAGCAGTCCACTCATTTGGTCATACAGTTAAAATGACAAGGTCACACCTTCACTTTGAAATGCTGACAATGCATTACCAAGTTAAAGTTGACTGGTGAAAATAGTCAAGTTAAACACACATCCATTTAATTAGTTGGTCACTGTGAACATGTATAACAGTAGAATAGTACTACGATATTAGCGGGCTCATGAAGTTAGATTTACTATTCACTAGAGAGTCATGAATATTTTTAATAGCTAGCTAGCTATATATTACCTGTCAGAGTATTCATCAACCTCCTCATCTGAAGACCGCCAATAGTCTTGTTCTGCACTTCATAAGTTGCGCCTTGGGCACCCAGTAAGAACGCAGCCACCAACAGTAGCACAGGAGTTACCGACGCCATCGCGAGACCACAGTAGTAGTACGGCAATTTAAACTGTCTTGCTCCCACTGATGATGTAAACACTTGGCCTTAAGTCCCACCCACATTTGGACCACAAGCAATACGGTAAGGGGTTTGCAGTAATATAATGTGTGTTTTGCGTGCTCGACCCTATGACAGGAAGGGGCGCTAATCAAAGGCAGAGAGACGATAGAGGAGAACAACAAACCCATTAGCAAAGCAGTTCATACTTATTCAACACTTACTCTCTCTCTTCTTTAAGGTGACCTCATAAACAATAGTAAATTTTTTTATCACCACAGGAATTAATCTGATAATTTAGCATGACATTTTTCTGTGCTGCCAATTCTTTGCCCTGCCAATTCTTTGCCCTGCAACACATAAATGATTGATGTTTGTGTTTTAATATTGTTTATGACCGGTCAAGAGTACAATATGCGGAAGTAATATTTAGACCAGCAGCTCTAATGGAGCAATTGTAAAGATAGTAACTTTTATTTTTTCCATATCTGGTTTGAGCAGTATAAAGTCTTCTTTGGCTATTAATATTAGTCACTCTTATTGTTGCTAAAAGTTCTAGTTTCTGTCACAGCTTCTTAGCTAAACTTCTGACTTTATTGCAGGGATCTACTCCATTGTATTCACTAACAACTTGAGGGCGATGATATTCCATGAAAAAGTTGAGCTTCCATGAGTCTGTGGTGCAGCTACAAAATATAGAAAGTACTGTAGAAGACCAGCTATTATCAAGTGCATGCAAATTAATACACAACTTTTCAGGAGTAGCCATCTATTCCTCCATGTATTCAAATTCTCCATTGTAGGAGCCAAGAAGGCCATATATGATCATTGTATACCTTCTTCTCATAACTCTTGTACGATATTCACATTTTCACTGATCTTTGACTCAGTGACATTTTATTGAGACACATTTTGTGCCCTATCCTTGCAAATATCCCCACATCATGATTGACCCTCAATGGGGCATTTTCTTAACTAGATTCTTGAACAAGTTTCATAAATCGTAGAAATTCCAGCTATACAGCATGGTTTTCAATATAATACCTGCAAGCCAATATACAAGGTGTATAAATACCTATACATTTGAGAGTAAAAGACATGAAATGAATCTTACTGTGTGACAAGAAAGCACCAGGACATATAATTGCACAGAAAATAGGTAGCTAGCATAAGAAGAATAACAAGAACATTTTGCATTCAAAATAGCTACAACAACTTGATGCTGCTAAGATTAAATTAAAGGACATTTCTAACAGAGACAGTATAAGAAACCACGTAATGGCGCCTCCTAGGAAACAAAACGCATACGGTGAAAGCGGCGGCTTGCGAGACTAAAGCCAATGGCTCTCCTCAGTGAAGCGCATCACCTGACGAATTTTGAACACTGCGGCCGTTCTTAACAACACAATTAGAAGGTTTCAACTTATCCCATCCTGAAGGCCAAAGAATTTAAAGACCCTCCGTCAAACTAAAACGACACCACAGCGATCTTATAAAATATAGTTAGAACATAGCTACTGCAGTTTTTGTATTGTGACAGAGGAACTCCAAACTGCTTAGGTCCTTCAAGGAGGGGCACTATTAAACTACAGTGTCCCCGCCTTGAGGACAGGGACACTTATTGTCCCGAGAAACAATACCAACATCAAGCCTTTTATCTTTTGTCCCACCGATTGCGCAGCGCATAGTGTCCTGTTGTTAGGAGCAGTTGCTACGTTCTAAATTCGTTAGGCGCTGAGGTGCAGCATTCGTGAATTGCATTTTTGGGTCCTTCAGGCCCTAATAGCGCCCTCGCTGCACTCGGGGACGCTACAACCTGAAACCTTCAGGACCCTAAAAACGGTAGTTCCCTCGGAGGCAGCACCTAACGATTATCTCGTGGCCTAAGCCGCTATCCTATGAATTAGTTAGGTGTTGCGCTGTCATCTCGTCGTGAACTAATGCATTTAGGTTCCCCAGGCCCTAAGTAGCTCACTCGCTGTGCCCGGGGTGCTGCTACGGGATAGAACCTTTAGGACCTTAAACAAAGACAGTAGTTCCCTCAGGGAAGCGCCCAAGTATTATATAAGGCCCTATCAAAATTAGTGCCCTGTAACTCAATACATAAACTATAGGAGCTATGTTGGAAGGAAATATGGAAACATGTTTTAGTAGTACAAAAGAAACACTATGCCTGGCGGGCATCACAGAAATCTAGGGGGAAAATAGCTGAAAATATGCTGCTATCAAATTATGTATTAGCTACTTTATTTGAGACTGAACAGGAAAAAAATGGAACACATGCACTAAACTCTACCCAAGCGAACAGATATTATTTGAGAATAATATTCACAGCTTCATGGTTATTGTTGCGGGACTATTTAAATGTTTGAATATAAATGAATAAAGCGCGTAGGCTTACCCTTTTAATATTCATTGCGCGCGGAGCATCATGTGATGGCTAGAAAACCCTAAGTTCCGCTAGCGCTCTAAGGTGGTGGTGGTTAGTATTAGCTAGTACTCTGCCACAAATTATGGCTACCGGAGGAGCAGAGATAAAAACTTCATTCAGAACGTGTAGGATATGTTTTTACTTGTTTAGACTGAGCCCAGAGGGAGTGAAGGTTCTTCCTAAAGGCCAGCGTTGTAAACGTTGTCGCAGGTATGGCGGTATCCAGGCTATTCTCAGGGACCAAATCTATGAAACTACCAAAGTACGAGAGAATCAGCAATGCAAAGATTGGCCAGTAAAATGTGATCCTACAAAAGTATCCTGTAAGGGAGATTACTGCCCCAATGCTCATGGTGAAGAGGAGCTGGAGAGTTGGAAAAAACACTTCCTAAAAGATTACAGTGAGTGTAGGCTAATTGCAGTCTATATATATTATGTGAAAGCCATATGAGTTCAAGTTTAAAAATTTAAATTGGTGATTATGCCATTATATCCTGCTTAAGTTGGCCAAACAAACACAGAATTAACAGGAATATACAATGTATTCTGTAAATTGATTATCAATAATTATTATATTTTATTGCCTATTTTTTTAAATTTATAATTGCTATGCAGCAACAAGGCAATAAATGAATGAATGTACAAATTGTTAATGGTTTGCGCTGTTTTTCTTTCGAAACTTAAAAAGTGCATTAATTGAAATTTGATTTTTCATTATGGTTGTTATACTTCTGTTCTATTAGGTGGTGGGCCAGAAATCACAAGAAAGACTGATGTGAGTATTTATGTTGCCATTTGGATTGAAATCCTACTGTAGTTATATTGTAATTTATGTAGCCTCCTGCATCGACATCCAAGGTAGAGAAGGGAAGAAATGTTGGCTTCACAGATTGGCCAGACGTTGTTACAATGGTGCCAGATAAGTCCCATTCTTTAGTATCAGTTCGATCTAAGGAAGATGAATTCCATTCTTCAAGTAATAATAACAGTACAGTAAGCCATGAAATACCAAGTGCTCAAGATAGAGCATCACATGAAGATTTGAATCAAACTCTACAACAAGTTCCATCAAAAGCTGCGGAAATAGTGAAAGGTAGGCCATGTGTTATATACAATAGACTTGCTTACCTGGAGTCTAGGAGAAAATGGCATCATTGGTTTTATAAACTATTATTACACAAATTCTGACATGGTAAATTGTTCTTTTGCAAAGTCAGAAACTACAGGCCTGAATTCAGCAGTGATGTATTAGCCACCCATTAGAGTAGTTCATATTCGATCTTACTTTATATGGTATTTTTTAATCTCAATTATAGATGATAATCGACCTGACCGTACGTCACTATGTAATAAAACAATGGATAATCCTAGTGATTACGATTGGCAGCAAGATGGAAGTTTAACCAGGACTAATCAAGATCAGAATGTTCAAGAATTTTATATGGAAAACGTAAGCATAGCAAGATATACCTGTGAAGATAAATTAGAACAAATGTATAGCAGCATAGCAAGTAATTTGGCTTAATTTGGTACAGGTGTGGGGGAAGGTCCAATGTCACTCTATTTCCAATATGTAAAAACGAATAGAGTACAATAACTATTCTTTCATTTATTATTTTTTGATTGGAGTCAGTATTACAAAATTCAATACTTGTGCATTTTTCTTTGTGATATTTTTTAGGGAAAAACTTCAAATAGAAGGGAAATTCCTGATAAACATGCAGATAAAGGTACCAATCCACTTGTAAAAGAACATGAAAGACATATGCCTGTATTGTCTGGGGCTGAGTGCGTTCCACTTACAGACTTAAAGAGTCCACTCACTTTTGAAAACTACAAAGCAAAATTTCATCATCTTCTTCATTTAGAAGAAGCTGAGCATAACTTTCAGCTTGACAAAAAGTAAGTAAACATAACATTTGCATATGCTTTGTCAGCAATCAAAACAGTACAATTAAAATTTTCTTCGTTAGGAGCCATTTTATTGGGTTAAGGTTAAAATTTGGTAGAAAATAAACCCTCTACCTATAATTAAAGTAAAAATCGAAAAGGTTACAATTATTTTTAGTACAAATGATTAAGGTCATTAAATATACACATAATATAGAAAATGAAGTGTACTGAATTTGTTCAGTATATTAAATTAAACTTTTGATCCCAAATTTTGCTCAATTTCTTCTGTTAATATCCAGACATAATGAGGAAATGATGTATTCAGTATTGTTTAGACTATTCCAAAATTTATGTAATACTACACATTTCACTTCTACAATAATTCTTGACTGAGAATGAGGATGAAGCGAATACCTTGTAGCAGAAAAAATAGTGAAGTGAAGACTATGTAAGAGAATGAGAATGAAGTTCAAACCTTGTAGGATAATGAAAAATAAAGTGAAAAGACCTTGTAGAAGGTTAGAATGAAGTAAACACTTTTTAGAAAAATCAGAGTGGTGGTGAAGACCTTGTAGGAGAATGAGAATGAAATGACGACCGTGAGAAAGTGAAGATCTGTGGAAGAGTGAGAATGTTAATGAAAGGAAGATATGGCAAAGAATTAAATTGAAGGAAAACCTTGTAAAATCATTATTACTAGCTACATGAGGAAGGGAAGCTAAAATTAGTATAAAGTCAGATAATGTGGACAATAATTAGGCAACCTTGTGGCAAGAGCAAACAATTGTAGCTTCAGGGTCTGGTTGAAGTAGTCTGATTCTAATGGTTCTGAAATATCAGTAATATAAAATGAGCATCCCTGTAACTCCACCAACTGTAGCAACTAATAACATGAGAATGACTTCCTTTATATTTATAGGGAACTGCAGTCTGCATGAGGCATTTTATAAAAACTAATCCCACTAGCTACATGTGAAGTTTAGCTTTTGATAAAGAAGAAGTGGATGGCAAACTTTCAGATAAACACAAACAAACAAACAAACTTTAAAATCACTTAATTTACACATAGTATGAACCAAGTTTAGCTTTGAAATTAAAAAAAGTGAAAATTATACTTACACAATAGCTATAAATATTAGCATTGTTGTAATTGTATTTTGTAATTAATTTAATTGTAAGCTATTCTTGTAATGGGGCTTAATTACTTTTCCATGTAATTGACTGTTTTGCACATTTGTACAATGGTATGTTCAAACCGTCCAATCAGATTGCTCAATTCGCAGTGAATATATTTCATACCCACCTCCTAGGAGGTGAAACCGTTCAATCAAAAACATTTTTTTGTGCATTTCCTATAGCTTGCATCACGGTTGGTATGAGATTTATACTATCCTTGAGCCATTAGCCTCGGTTGTGTGAATTCCATACCGACCTCCAGGTCATGGTGTAACCTATTATTTTATATAATATTATTATATGTATATTATATATATATATTATAATACCTGTTTACTAACTGTTTACTGATTAGTTTCTATATTAACATTTATTTGCAGATGTAATGGGAAAGAGTATGACATTGTATTCACAAACGATGACAATGGAGATTTTGTCTCCTACATTAGTACTTCTTCATCAAACAGTGATATTTTATCATTTGCCAGGCAAGCCAGTAAGAGTTGTTCAATTGATATAGATGGTAAAGTTTTAAAAGTGGAACATAATCAATCATTTAAACTTAAGAATCTTTTAAAATCAAATTATAACGCCATTGTTTTTTATCACGACAGTAAGGACAGGAAGATGCTAGCTATTGATAGATTTAAAGAGTACCATTTTAAAGGCAAAGTGTTTTTTGAACCAGAAGGTACTTATTTTGCTAGAATGCATAAAGCTATTGAATCTATTCCCGATGAAGCTTTAAGAAAAATTGTTCCAAGTGATGCTCGATTCCATGGCCTCAAATATACAGATCCTACTGACAATGTGTTATCTTTTACAATGGCGACTTGTTTGGATAAGGAACAAATAAGTGCTTGTTTTAAAATCTTAAACTCTAAATCTGTTATTCCTACTCTAATTCTTGGGCCATTTGGCACAGGGAAAACACAAGTCTTGGTGGAGGTAGCCCAAGAAATTATTTGCCAAAGCAAGCATTTTAATAAGCCAAAAGTTTTACTGGTGGCACATCATCAATCTTCAGCAGATAATATTGCACATCTTTTCTGTAAGTTTAATAATCACTCTGTTCGAGTAATAAGAATATGTAAGGCTAATGAACTGAGTAAACAGAAAGGAAATGTAATCTATATACCGATTAATGAAATTCATGATGCCAGTTTTTTGGATCGGTTTGATGTAATTGTTACCACTCTTGGAACTTCTTACTCTGTGCGGTTAAAAATACACAAGCATCACGTGATTGGATACTTCACTCACATTTTAATTGATGAAGGAGCTCAGACTAGAGAACCTGAAGCCATTATTCCACTATGCTTCGCTGGTTATTCAACAAAAATTGTAATTGCTGGAGATCATTGTCAGGTAGAAATATTAAGACCTAATTCTAGTTTCTTGTACATGTTTTAATTGTTATATTTTCATTAAAGATATTAATATTTATAACATAATTCTCTATTTTTCAATTGTTTATATAACAGTTTTTTAGTTTTGCTTAAAGAATTAAAATTTAATTGGCTTTTGTGCACATATAATCACACAGTCGTCACAGTGATATTGACATTTTGATAGTGATAGCACATAAGCATATGTACTAATTAAAACACATGTGCATGCAGTGAGCTGTGAACACATGTTCATAGATGTAATTTTAAAGAATTTAAGTAAAACATGTTCAGTAAATGCTCAGCATCTTGTCTGATTTCAAACAGGTGCTTTAATGGAGACATTATTTTGTGTATATTTAGACATTATTTTGTGTATATTTAGACATTATTTTGTGTATATTTAGACATTATTTTGTGTATATTTAGACATTATTTTTTGTATATTTAGACATTATTTTGTGTATATTTAGACATTATTTTGTGTATATTTAGGCATTATTTTGTGTATATTTAGACATTATTTTGTGTATATTTAGGTTGGCCCACGCTTGCATGTGCTTGGGGTTGAAGCTCACGAGAATGGCCTAGCCATATCCCTTCTGGAACGTCTTCATAATGTATACTCCAGGCACCCTCAATGTGAGGCATACACGGCATCACTTATAGGAAATTATCGCTGTGTTCCAGAAATTGTTAGGTTTTCTTCACAATTGTATTATGAATCCTCATTGCAATGTAAAGTATCACAAAATTCAGATTTTTTATATCCCATTCAATTTATATGCTCCAGTATCGAGAATGCAGATCACAGTGTAGACACTGATGAAGTAGAAGCCTCAATTGTTTTAAATAGAGTGAAATATTTTAAATCATCCGGACATAAAGCTTCTGATGTCTGCATCGTCAGTCCTTCGTCTGCTCAGGTGATTGATGCATTAATACACTAGCGACATGCATATCATTATTGTGCTCAATGTTGATTTCATTCGTAATTCACCAATTACAGGTTCTCCTTTTGCGAAAATTACTTCGTGATAATACGATTTATGACGTTGAGGTACTAAAGACGTATGATGTTCAAGGTTAGTGAAACAAACTAAACATTAAGTACGATGTTTTATTTATGGTTTATTTGTTGTTGTTTTTTAAATAAAAATTATTTTTTCACTTTTAAGGCTATTTATATGCAAAAGTATATTATGCAAAACAATGTACTATGAAATATCAAAATAATAGAGATTGCTGTGAGTTTAACACGGAGACTGTTCCATAGCAGCATAAGCTTACTTGAGTAACCTAGATTAGGTATATTAGGGTCATTTTAGTGCAAGCTTTTAGGGGCCTCAAATTCATGCTTCTCATGATGACTAATTTTTTTTCACAATTTGTTTTGGAACTTGAATGTAACTGTCATTTTTTTTTATAATTAAGTTATATTCTATGTGGAATATACAGGTAGAGAATTTGATGCTGTATTCATTTCCACTTGTGAGGAAGTGTCAAATAGCTCTGCTGTCAATCACACCAAAAGTTTATCTAATCATTATGTTTTCAATACGGTTATTACACGATCGAAATGTTTAGTGGTGGCTATTGGGAATCCTTACTTGTTGATAAAAACAGAGAAAAATATGGTGAAACAAATGCCAAAATCTGCAAAGCAATGTTGGACTCCATTTCTTCGGAAATGTTATGATACTGACCAGTTGAAAATTTCTGATTTGCTACAGAAAAAAGATATTGAAGAAAAATACCAGTCCTTGGCAATTTTTTTAAGCACTTCGTTATTTGCAGAATGCTTGGATTTTTCAGGAGACATAGATGCTAATGATGGCATTTTGAATGCCTACACTAAGGCATATGAGTGTGAAGATGAGTTTGCCAACATCTCCAAATATTTTTCTAGGCAAACTCACAGAGGGTATGATTCTAGTGATGAAAATGAAATACAATACGTTGAAAAGCTTGATTGTAAATTTGAAGCGGACACATATTATGATGCAAAAGCAGTTCCATTAGACCACAGAAAATCTGAAATACTAATTAAAGGAAGACGCAATAGGATTGGAGCGTTTAATGGTGATATTGTAACAGTGGGTGTTTTCCCTAGCTTTGTTCCTAAACAAAGATCGGGCAGAGTTATAAAAATAGTAGAAAGAGTAAAAAATTTAACATTTGTTTGTAAAGTTTCGCAAGATAATTCTGACAATTTTTACCCCATTGATGCTAAGAATCCTACTTTCAAAAATTTTCCAAAAAATATAGACAAACTCTATAAAAAGAAAGATAGCAAGAAGAAAAGTCACAATCAACATGGACCTGTTGTTATTTACAGCTTATCCACAATGACTGCAGATAAGCCACCAAAAGTTGAGGATATCATTGAGCACAAAAATGCTCTCAATATGGCTTTCGTGATTAAATTTATAAGCTGGAATCCCAAGTATGTAACTCCATTTGGTGTAGTTATTAAGGCATTTCATGATGCCTATAACAGTATCACTGCTGAATGTCTATTAAGCATAGTTCATTCTGTCAATCTGGAATCTCATTCAATAGAAGATGATAGAAGTCATTTCCTACAAGAGCACCAAGACCTTGAAGGAGTTGATTATCCATGTGCTTTCACTATTGACCCACAAGATGCACAAAATCTTGATGATGCCATAAGTTTAGAAATGGTCAGCAAATATGTTTACAAACTCGGTGTTCACATAGCTGATGTTTCCGAAGGTGTTTTGCCTGATTCTGCTGAAGATAAAATTGCATTAAAAAAAGGAGTTGCAGTTTATTATAAGAGTTGTGGGAAGCAAAAAATGGTTCCTATGCTTTCAAAGGACACTTTAAAAACATACTCATTGACTCCAGGCAATATAAGAAAGGTGTGGTCTACCACATGTGAAGTCCATGTCGATTTTGAGGGAAATATAATCAAAACAGATAACATAAATATACAACAGTCTCAACTTCGCTCGGTTCTTCAGTTGTCTTATGAACAGGCACAAAATATTTTAAATGGCACACAGTCCTCTGAGTTGACTGATAATTATGATTCTTTAAGTTCAGTTACACTGAAAGCAACATTAGATACTTTGTATTCTGTATCTCTCTACTTCAGCAAAGTTAGATTCAGAGGTAGTGATGCTATGTACTGGTATGGGGATGGCTGTGGAGACATGGATGACTGGCAAGCACACAAACTAGTGGAAGAACTCATGATTTGGACCAATTCTGAAGTTGCAAAAAGATTACGTTCTTCTCATGAGGGAGCTTTGGTACGATGTCAGATTGAACCGGAAAATAGAGAATTGGAACAATTCAGGAGAACCACAGGAGAAGTATCAGCCATGTCTTTCAATCTCACTAGATATAACAGATACAGCCACAACCAAGGAATCTCTTTAAAGAATTTTTTAGTACCAAGAAATGTCATCAATAGTTTGAAAAAAGAAAAAGATAAAGCGAACATAATTGGAGTAGCGAGTATTGTAATGTCGGACAGTCTTTTTCCTCAGCTATATGTGGCATCATCAAAAAAGAAAATGATATCTCGAAGATCTACATATTGTACAACTGAGCAAACTGTTTCTGAAAAGTGTTATTGCCATTTTAGTTTGGGTCTTGATGTCTACACACATTTCACCTCGCCGCTACGAAGATATCCAGATATTGTTGTACAAAGACAATTGAAAGGAGGGGTCAACAGCCAACCCACCATTAATGACAAGTTCTGCTTGGACATGAACACTTGCTTGAGGCAAGCATTAAACTTCGAAAAAGACACTAAGAGAGTTGAGCTCGCTCTATCAGTGCAATATTACAGCAGATTATGCCAGGCTTGTATCGAGAGTAACACAAAAAGTGCGATTACATTTGGTATATTGTGCAACAAATTATCTTCACTTGCCAGCAAATATACCAAAATTCGTACAGCTAGTTTAGGGCCATTTACGCCGAGGAAAAAATCTCAAAATTCAATCTATTGCTGGAACATGCGAATCACTTCGTTATCAGGTAACCCGATTAAAGGTGCCAGAATTGATCCATTGCCCAGTACAAGTGATATGTGCTCTAGTAGTTATGCGCTGACATATCAAGTTCAAGATGAAATTCTGAAGAAAGTTTTGTACAACATAGAGTTTCCTGCAATCTGTACTCAAGTGAGTTCACAACATTGGAAAATGGCTTTAGAATTCACCAAAAGACTAAGCATGGAAACTTTAAGCTTTCTGAATTTTTTAAACACCCCTTCTGATGGACCATCTTATTCAAATAGTGTTTCTATTGGTACAGAACACAATCCATTTATTGACTATATATTTTCACTCCCTTTTGAAGAAAATGAGACGTACAACATTTGGCTAAGCATGCGAATGAGACGCTGTGTTCCAGAGCCCGTCATTCAAATTGTAGAATTGTCTCCACTCTGTCGAATTTGCATACAGCATAATACCCATCCAGCTGAATGCTTCTCTGGGAATACACTGACGTATGCTTCACTTTCAAAGTATCGCAACCTCCAAGAGTATATAAATCTCTGGCAGAGAGTGCTAGTAGCTGAAGCAGCAGTTGCCAGTGTGTCCGATTCTTCTCAAATGTTTGTACTTAGAGACGCAAGACTCGAGTGGCCAAAGTTCATAATGTGTATGAATACTATTTATGATTCCTGTACATACAAGATTAGTGAATTGATCAGTTTAACACTTCCAGAACAGTTTATGGCAGAAATGTCAGAATATTTTAATGTATCAGTTGGTGACTTAGTCTGTGCTCGCTATGGTTACAACGATGAAACAGCTTTGAAGAGAGTATTTCATTTTGTGGTTGCACGTGTTGACAACAATTTAATAAAGTTGGAATTGAACAATCTAGAAAACATATTTTCTTTGGAAATATTTGAACAGCTAAGAAAGGACTCTGCAGTTTATGAGCTGCAAATTATCAAAATGTGTCGATCCTATAGGTAAATTACGTTGAGAAATTTAAAGTAATTTAATTGCGTAAAACAAATATATACTACAAATTTATACTGTCATATACCTACTAGATGATGATTAGAATAGCACACAAGTATGGTGACTAACTATACTCCATTACATAGGCCCATCAGGCATTTGTTGTATAATATAGAAACATTTTCTCAAATATTAATTGAATGAAGTTGTGGAAGTAAAGCTGTTCCAACCTTTGACTGTAGTTATCTTTAATATTTATTCATAATATAGTTAGGATTTCAAACAGTGTTTATTTTATAATAGGAGAGTGTATGATGCATTAATAAATTTGAACAAAACCAAAAGAAACAGTCTGGTGCAGAAGGTAGCTATTCATCCGTACAAATTGAAAGGTATGTAGTAAAAGGTATTCATTGAAGTAATATTCCGTGCTGTTTTTTTCCCCTTCAAACAATAGGTCTTAAAGCACCATCTTCTACTACAAAGCATATATTGAAAACAGATTCATTGGCATTTGGATTATGGGAAACAATTTCCTCAAATGTACTTAACGAACCCCAAAGTAAATCAATAGGAAAGGCAATTGAAAATAAGTTCCAGCTGATCAGGGGTCCACCAGGTAATTTAAAGTTGTAACTTTATTAAGTTGGTTTAAAGTCAATATTGTATGAAAGGATATAAACATATATACTTGATGACATTTGCTGTTGGGGTAAAAATATCTTTGGAGGCTAATTCTGATTGCTTTGCAAATCCAATTGATAAATGATAATCTTAATAAATAACCACAATTGGGTTGCAAAATAATATTAGTTCATAATACCCTAATGATATAACATTACTTATGTTTACTTGACGCGTGTAGTCCAAAATTAAACAGCTAATCAACAGAATTACCTAACCACGTCACTATGACTCTCAAGAACAACATTACTTACAATTGGAATAGTGGTTTTGTGACATAATGAATATCATCGTAGGTACCGGTAAAAGTGTTACAGGAGCTCACATAGCTTATGTGTTTGCTATGAGCAATAGAGAATTGAAGAAGAAAGAGAGCCAATTTGTACTGTATTGTGGCCCATCTAACAAGTCAGTGGATGTTGTGTTTGGTAAGTGCTATGATATATTTGTAATGATTACTGAATTTGTGTCTAAATCAAACTTGCATTAAAGAAGTATATCTACATTAGGTATACTATTGCATAATTAAACTATATCAAATGTTAATTTTATTTTTTATAGAAAAATTTTACAAATTTGGTAATGATCATTCCGATAAAAAGATCAAAATATTGCGCATATATGGAAGAGCTGTTGAAAACAAAGACTATCCGACATTCCCTGATACTGCATTCACTAATACTTCAAACTACAACTCCCCTGCGCAGGGAAAACGTTTTATTCTTCATCACATGATTAGAAACCCGTGCTCACAGGATGCTGACATAAAAAAATTTATTGCTATTGAACAAAAATTGAAGAGAACTTGTGAAACAGGATTGCCAAATGTTAAACTTTATACTCGGTATAGAAAAGCTCAAAAACTTGCAGAATATTCAGTTCTACAAAATGGATATGACATAGTCTTCTGCACATGCAATGAAGTATGTGGAGCACGCCTTAGCAAGGCGGGCGTGGCAAGTCATTGCATCATTGACGAAGCAGGAATGGCCACCGAACCAGAAACTTTATTGCCCATCAAGCACTGTGAGCACGTGGTACTCATTGGGGACCATGCCCAGCTGCAGCCGGTCATTAAATATCGCCCAGCAAGTGAAAATGGCCTATCTACTTCTCTTTTTGAAAGATATGCTATGCATTATGAAAATCATATGTGTCAACTAAATATGCAATATCGAATGGTATGTTTGGAATAGAAGTATGAGCTATGTGTCCCAGTATTCTTGCGTATAGTTTCTGAGGTAGTGCACACATACATGTACCTAATACTAGTGATGTGCTTGAGCACAAATGGCAAGTGAGCCTAAACTACACTATTGTTAAACGATTGATTTTAACTTCAACACTCAAGCTACTAAAAAAAGTCGAGTTTTTAAATAACGTGTATACGGTAAGGGGGATTCAATGTCATAGTAACCACAAGTTTGAAATTGAAAAAAAAAAAAAGCAACAAAAACAGGTAGAATTATTTACACTTTTTCTTTGTGATATTCTTTAGTTAAGTAAACGCACAATACTTTCTTTTTCTGGTTATTTTATTTATTAGCTTTCGTAGTAGATTATAACTATAAATAGTCAAAACGTTTCGACCCGTAGGTCTTCATCAGTTGACAAAAAAATACAATACTGAAAATGACAAAAAACAAAACCAGTTCAATAAAATGCAAAAACCCTGAGGATGCACTAGTTATAGTGACGCTATAATTGGTTGCCATGTTGGATTTAACTCCAGGCCATTGTCCAAGTTAGATGTTGATGGCAGGCTTTGGATCACTACTGCTTCAGTAATCCTTCTTCTGGTGTAGTTCTCAACTCTCTCTTTCACTTTGGCCTCCAACCAATTTACTTTATGATTACTGTTCCATGCATGTACAGCTATACCATTCTTCTCATCATGCCTTTTTACTGCATATTGGTGTTCCTTTAAACGTTTGTCTAGTGTACGTCTTGTTTCCCCTACATATACCATACTGCAGTCCATACATGGGATTTCATAAACTACTCCTTTCATTTTTGATTTTTCTCTGGGTGTTTTTACCTTCATTAGATGTTTCTTGAGGGTTGGTGTTGATGTAAAAACTGTTTTTATGTTCAAGGAACGGCATACATGTTCAATTTTTTCACTAATCCCTTTGACATATGGTATTACCAAATATTTGATGGTTTCATCTTGTGCTTTGGTTGAATTATTGTGGTTGAATTTCTTTTGGATTTGATGTTGCTGTTTATTGTTTGTTCTGGGTAACCATTTGTTAGGAAGACTTCTTTTAAATGTTTCAGCTCCTGTTCAATTTCAGATGGGTGGCATAATTTCTTTGCTCGATCTGTTAAGCACTTGACAACTCCAGACAAAATTCTTGGATGGTGGTTTGATTTATAGTTTAAGTATTTGTCTGTATACTTTCACACAACTGAACATACCTACACAAAGCTAACCTTCATGGTTACTCTAGTGGACAAAGCATTTTCAAGTAAATGCTGTTTCGCAGGGCTTATAACTGTGACAAATAGCGTATTAACTTACCACCGCCACTAACTCGAATAGAAATGGAACTCTGGTAAATTTATGAGTTTTAACTAAGAATTCAAAGCGGTAAACAATTCAATTTTTAGAATGATACGGGTATTGATGTAAACCGGAGGATTCCGTTTAGTGAAGTTTGGGACCCGGTCGAACAACAAGATAACACAAAAATACGAGACGGTCTAAGTACAAAATGACATAAGTACGTCCAAACATGTATATAAACTAGTGGTGTGCTTGAGCACAAATGGCGAGCGAGCCTGTTTTTATAGGTTACTTAAGACTACATACAATATAGTTACAAGATTATGATATAAAAAATAGTTGTTCTATATATATATAGCAGTTGACCATTAGTTACAGCAAATAAATACAGAACTACTTTCTTACCTTAATTTCCTGAGTAGTGATAAGTCTGTAGTATCAAATTTAAGCCATTCTCACTACTTCTGTCAATAACCCTTGAACAAGCTCTCATCAGCTACAAAAAAAATAAGTTATCGAGTTATTCTTGTAATTTTAACTAACAAATATGGAATTATGTACTTATCTCAGCTTCCCTCGAGTAGTAGTAGATTCTGTAGAGGCCATTCTGACTACCAGTGGCTCTTGACAACCAATAACAGGGGCGGATGCAGCATTATAGAGGGAGGGGGGCCGAAAGTTAAGTGGAAACTTGACCACACCCATTTTATCACACCCACTAATTAATTTTTTTTTGTTTCTTTCTGAATATTTCAATTTGTTACATACACGAAAAAAATTACACTCACTGACAACAATAAAGAATTAGTCAAGAATTTATTGAAGCAAGTTATATAGTCGTAATACCATCCGTCTTGGATGAGAATTCATCCACCACTTTCTCTGAAGTAATTTCAATGTCACGGTGGTAATATAGCATTGCCAATCCATTAAGACGGTCTTGTCCCATACTACTCCTCAGTGAAGTCTTGATCAATTTGAGCATGCTGATGGAACGTTCACATTCACAGCTTGTAACTGGCAATGTGCCCATTATACATAAAAGAGTGTGAATATTAAAGAAATCACAATCTGCATGTACTAGGCTTTTCTCTGGAGTACAAAGGCTTACAGCTAATTCAGAGTCAGCTTTCCATTTGTGCTGCCACAGGTCGAGCTCTGAATTGGATCTTTAGACTGAACTCTCTTTGACATTTTCACATTACAAACTGGCAATCTTGCTATCATAAGGCAATGTTAGTAGAATGCCAGCACAAGAAGCATGGGTAAGTGGTCATGGTGTAAACGAAGTACACTAACCACAGAAAGAAGTATTAAATGCTGGCTGTATTACATGTTTGTGCCTTGTGTGTATCACATGTCGGTGTGTGTGGTGTGTGTGGTGTGTGTGTAAGGGAGGGGGGAGGGGGGGGGGCCAGGGCCCCCTGGCCCCCACCCCCTGGATCCGCCCCTGAATAAGCCAAGCGGCACTTAGCAGCTTAAGAAATAGGCGAGTTTTTTTTGTTTTTTTTTATTGTGTTCAATTACGTCTGGTAAAGGATTTTCAATTCCATAGTAACCGGTCGCAGCAACTTTTTGTGACTAGGAAAAGCAAGCATTTTTGTAGGAATTCTCTCACAACTTTGAGCCTAGGTTTAAAGTAAAGTTTGCTTACTGCTGTAGTATCAGAAGAAACTGGGGTTAAGCCTAAAACGCTGTGTTTTTAGGGGAAAAAAGGAACCCGAGCGCGCATTTAAAGTGCTTACGTACCATCCATCCATACATGCATATATACATATTATATATATATATATATAGCATATACCCAATTTTGCATTGTCCACCCCTAATATTGTCTCGCTCGCTCCGCTCGCTCGCCAGCAAACAAACATCCCCAATTTTCAATTGTGTTACCCCTGTAAGTGTCTCGCTCGCTACACTCGCTCACCAATTGCACTAATCAACAAATCTTTCATCCTTCTCCTGCCCCATCACTCCCTCCCCTTTCCTCCCCTTTCCTCCCCTCCCCTCACCTATCCTAAATAATTAGGATTGTACGTATAATATTATGATTTCCACAAGTAATTCAGTACTTTATTATAAAGTTTTCCCGCCATTGGTTTTTTTTTTGCAGCATGCAGAGATATGTGAAGTACCATCCAAAATATTTTATGAAGGAAAGCTACAAACTCATGATTCAGTACTAGACAGACGTAACAAAGAGGCCCATTTGCATGGATTTTGGCCAAGAAGTCCTCAATACCCAATCGTTTTTTGTGATATCATTGGCGAGGAGACTCAGCAAGAAACTGGAACCATTGATGGGAATAGGGTTGGCATCGAGTCAAAGCACAATATCATTGAAGCACAAAAGGCTGTAAGTATTGAATATTTGGAATTAAGATGTATTAAATACCCTGCTGCATATTTTCCCAGGTTGAAATAATAAAAGCCTTATGCAGAGGAACTTGGTCTATTTCCCATGATGAAGTAGCCATTCTCACTCCATACAGAGCTCAGAAAGTTGTCATCAAGAAAGAGCTGGAGGAATCCAGCCTTGAAAATATTAAAGTGGCCACTGTTTTAGAAAGTCAAGGTATTACATCTATGTGCTGAGTGGAGAAAAAGTCAATTAGAAATATTCCTAATATAGTTATCTGACAATTTAATAGCTGTAACAGGAAAGAAGAATAAGATGTGTGTATTTTTTGTTAGTTTAGCTACTAGTGATCGTTCTTCAGTTTAGTTGTTGAATTTTTACTCTAAGCCCACAATTTGGTGATCTACCCATTTAAAAATCTGCTATTGAGTAATCATCAGAATAGTGGCTAATTTGTGAAGCATTGCATTAAAAAGATTAATCAACATGGCTAGTGGAAAAGGAGAGCATTATATTTCGCTATAGACAACTACATGTTAATAATCACTATATTTCTTGTGCACAATAATTCATTTCACTCATGTTTTTAGGAGACGAGTATGGATTTGTTATATTATCGATGGTTCGCTCAAAGCCTATGGAATATCTTCAGTCTCCAGAGTATATTTGCCCGGATAAACACTGGCTGGAGGAAAACTTAGGTTTTGTTACCGATAAGCATCAGATCAATGTTGGCATCACAAGAAGTAAATATGGCCTTGTGATTCTTGGTAAGTAGTTGTAGCCTTATTGAATCATGTTACATATGAACAACCAGAGACACCATGAACAAGGAGAATGGATCACTTCTGGAAATATATAATGCTCTGACCACCTAAAGGCCTAAGGACAATTAAAAATAGACATGCTTCATAGCATCTTAGTCATTTAACTGATGATGACCACTGTAGAGTGGTTGAAATGTTATTGGAATTATTAAATTAGCTATAAGAAGTGATTTTTTGATATAAAGAAAGATAACAGTAGTAAACATTTAATTTAGTAGTGGAATCTGTGAGACATTTTTAACTACATAGAAAAATGATTTAGAAATAATGACAACTGTTTTGTACCAGCTTTAACAATGCAACAAATTAGCTATGAAAGTTCAATACATTTATAAAGAAACAAACTAGTGGAATTTATGCTTAATTAGCTAGCTATGTATACTACTTCACTCAAAATTCTTGTTAATTAGAGACTCCCTTGACACATGCATATTAAATCGTGTGTTTTTAATAATTAGACTAACAGCTCATAGATAGCTATTCCACTGATTATTTTATGTGTTTATTTCATTGTAGGTAATAGGTCACTGTTAAAGTACAACTCCACTTGGAAGGAGATCATTTCACACTATGAAGACAGAAATTGTGTCATCAGTGCTTCTGAATTTCCACCAAGAATATGACTGCGATAGCTAAATGTCATGAAATACACCTGTATCATACCTTGTATGAAATAAATGTTGTGATAATTATTTTCCTGTATGTTATTTTAAGTAGTGAAACCCTTTACCTACACTATTAATTCCTCCCGCGTGATTTGCCATCTGCGCGACTCCTGCAGGAAATCAATTACAAGGGAATAATAATTAGAGGTTATTCAGTGGGCGTGTCACTACCGCGTAATTCAAACCGGGCGCCATTTTGGGTGGCATAAAGACGACCTTCAAGATGGTGAAGAGTTGCTGTGCTGTTGGGTGTACAAACAGGTTCTCCAAAGATTCTACACTAAGGTTTTATCGCAAGATACTGACAGGAAGAGAAGATGGGTGGCAGCTATAATAAACAGAAAAAATTGGCAGCCAGGAGAATATAGCAGGGTTTTCAGTGCTCACTTTATATCAGGTGAAAAGAGTAACAATCCTCTTTCTCCAGATTACATTCCCACTTTCTTTACTGCTTCTCCAGTAAAGAAAACATTAGTAAGAAATGCAGCAAGGTTTGATAGGGGGCAACACACTAACAAAAGACGATTGGAAAACACATCAAGGCTTGATGCTGCCCAGTCACTTCTGACACTTCATGAGCAAGGCAATGGTTCTGCATACTGTGATCCATACAGTGGTGTTTCTAGCTACACTGATATGAGCATCGCAGACATAAATGATCTGGAGCATACAGTAGTCCAGCTCACGCAAGAAAGTGAAGATCACAAAAAAGTAAATCTTGAATTGAAGGTCAGTTTAAAGCTTCAGTTTAGACAGTGATGCCAAGGTGAAATATTACACTGGATTGCCTTCAACTGATATACTCAAAGCTGTTTATGATCTGACTGTTAGTGGTGCTGAAGATGATCGGTCTGCTCTAACTTAATCAATTAATTTTGACTGATGAAACTGAGGCTGAATTTGGGAGATGTTGATTTATCGTATCGTCTTAATATTAGTCAAGCTTCAGTCTCAAGGTACTTCAATTATTGGATTGACAGGTTATTCGTGAAGCTTTCCTTTCTTATTATGTGGCCTGAGCGAGCGATGTTATGGAAGACTATGCCCCTTTTAGAGAAAAGTTTAGATCCTGCGTGGTAGCGATAGATTGTTTTGAAGTATTTATTGAGAGACCTAGTAACCTTAAAGCTTGAGCACAAACCTGGTCAAATTACAAGAAACATAACACAGTTAAATTCCTTATTGGTATCGCACCACAAGGTACCATTTCATATATATCTCAGGGATGGGGTGGTAGAGCTTCTGATGTGCACATCACAGACATTGTGGACTACTGGAAAAACTTCTACCTGGTGACATTATCCTGGCTGAGCGTGGCTTCACTATTCAAGAAAGTGCAGCCATGTTTTGTGCTGAAGTTAAACTGCCTCCATTTACAAGAGGAAAATCTCAATTAAGTAAATTGAAAGTAGACAAGGCTAGGAATTTGTCCCAAGTTCGAATTCATGTTGAACGGATTATTGGTGTTGTGAGGCAAAAATAGTCTATCCTGCAGTCAACTTCACCAATACAAATTATAATGTGCGACGATACAAAATACAGCACACCATTGATAAAATCGTAACAATTGCATGTGCTCTATGCAATGTATGTTACTGTTGTTTCATCTAACTAGCATCACCAAAATATTACATGTAGCTACCCACTGAAATCATATTTTGTTCATTTAATTTGTTGCATTTGCAATTATAATACATTGATGATATGGATGAATATCATTAAACATAATTGAAGTCAATTTTAAAGCAAAATAAAATGCAATGACAAACAGATGCTAATAAACTAGCTAATGAGCTGATTTGTGTTTCTTCTTCTTGTTCATAAATGCAGTGCATTCCTTGCAATACCAACTCCCTTTTGGTACGTCTTCAAGAGTCAATTTCAAGCATTGTAGATGAAACCATTGTATAGGGCAACTGTCATTATCACAACCTATCACATTTCCTTCTTCACCTTTCTTGCAATAGCACCAGACATCATCTTTTGCTTCAAATTGAGAATTGGCATGTTCAATACAAGTTGGTTCCTTGGTCAAAACCTTTCCCAAGACTTCAGGAAAAATTCCTATTTTGATAAAGGGTTGCACTTTTTGTAAGGCTTCTGTAATAAACTTGTCATCAAATGCAATCCTCTGCACAAATAAATCTTGATTGGTATACACAATAAAATCGCCATAAATAGTGTTACAAAATTTCATTTGCATTTGAATTTGAAAATAGTAACTGTGGGTGCGTTTTATTTCCATTTTCCCTTCTTGCGATTTTTCTAAAAAAGAAACTTCACCTTCAAATTCAGATAATGTTTTGTTTCTGCAGGAATATGGACACTTTATTTCAAGTACACCACGTCCACAGCATTGACACGAAACAAATCCATCTGGTGATGCCCCCATGAATGGATATTTACTACTTAAAACGAGACCACAAGGAGAAATCATAAATTGTGTATGCTTATTCTTGTATTGAGCAATATATGTATGCTTCACGGGCAGGTCCTTCATGATTACAGCCCCAAGTACATGCAGCTGAATAAAACTTACTACTCTCTGGATCTACATAGTATACATAACGCTGATTTAAGACGTGATGCTGTTACTCGGCCAGTACGTTGCTGAAACCATACTTTAGATTTGGATTGGCCTCTAGTTACTTCTTCAACCATCTTCACCTGATCTTCACTCACAGTATATGACTCGTAAAATTCTTCGCATTTTTTAAGCAGTTCCGGATAACTCAAATTCAAATAATCTGGATTATAGTAAGCTGATAATGGTTTCGGATTTTATTTACTTTCTACCAAGGAAACATATTGTGGGGTTGGGTTTCTTGCGCTGCTCTCACAACGCAGGTCCGCTGCCACCAGAGTTCCCACAGCCCAACTGACAAAGATTCAGCTTTTAATAAAAGTAAGGCATGCAAGAACTGATACACGTGACATAAAACTGAACTTAAATACGAACATGAAACTCCACCTATTATGACCCACAATGACGTACACGATCTATACTTCCTGCTCTGCAGCGTTTAGTTCGCACTGCAGAGCAGGCACACACACGCACCGCTAATTGACACTCAAACACATGACTTACAAAAACTCTCTAAGGGCTGGTACAATTAAATGAAAGGCTGATACAATTAAAGAAAGGCTGATACAATTACATGAACAAAATAACATAACATAAACAAGTTCTGAGTTCATGTGGGTAGGGCTAGACTCCACCCACATCTCTGTGCTTCTCTGTCTTCTTCTCTTTATCTCCCTTCGTCTTCTCATCTCTGTCTTTCTCCTTCCTGGGCAGACCCACACATATGATTCAGAAAATTCTGGAACAATGGTAAGAATCGCAGGCTTACTTTTTAGTTTTGAAAAGGCTGTAAAAAACCTTAACTTTGACTGATTTACTGGCTGCAGAACTGGAGCTACCTTCAGTTCTAGTAGTATCTCCTAGCTTAGAAACAGAAAAATTAATTTTAGCAATTGGCTCATATGAAACATTTTGAAAAGAAGGAGGTAGCCATGAGCAAGGAAGATAAGTGCACGATGTCTGTTTCTTCATTTTAGAATTTTCCTCTAAAGCAAAAAAGAAGTCCAGCAACATGGGAACACGCTTCCCCAAGACCTGCCATGCACGTACAATGAGCAGCACGAACACAACCAAGAGCTGATAAACTTTGAGAATGACGCACCAAACAAATAGCAAGGAAAGTGTCATTGAGTACTGTGTACCATGACTTTACTAACCCATCCATCACAATAGTATTTGTAGCCCTCAAGACTCTTGTATGCTTTTAGACTCTCTTTGGTGTACAAGCTTGGAGTTTCAATTAAATAGTTGTAGATGTCAGGGTATTCAACATTAGGCCATTCATATACCAAGCTAAACTGGTGCTCACCGATTGTGCTGGCTTTTCCCACATTAAGTAAGGGTCTTCAATGTTACCCAGCAGTTCTAGCTTCCTTCTGTAGTGCTGCTGATCATCCCCCAAAAGCGTACTGAAGTAGATGCTAGTCATAGCTACACTGCCACCCGTACACTTGTACAGCTTCAGCCACCCAAAATGGCCACGTGGATCGCGATAAGGCGTGGCCACGCCCAACGTGAATAACCTCTTATATAATGACCCCAAGCCGTGTGCAGTAAATAGTAGGAGCAGGCAATATGGCAGAAAAGAGCAAGCGTTCCTTTAGCGCATCAATGATGTGCAAAGCTTGTTTTTACAAGTTGAGACATTTCCCAGATAAAGTTCTACCTCTGTTGGGAAAGAACCGCTGTCCTCGTTGTAAACGGCGTAAGCGCATACACGTCAAACTCATTGACGGAATCTACGAGACAACCTACGTTAGGAACAAACCGTCCACCACTTGGCCGATAAAGTGTGATCCTCGTAGGCGTAAGTGTGAGGGTGATCAGTGCCTCTTTGCTCATGGAGAAGAGGAGTTAACAAAATGGCAGGAAGAGTATACCCAGGGAATCAAACGTTAGTAGATTGTAGATTATATGTAGATTATATATATAATATAATATATAGGTGTGTGTGTGTGTGTGTGTGTGTGTGTGTGTGTGTGTGTGTGTGTGTGTGTGTGTGTGTGTGTGTGTGTGTGTGTGTGTGTGTGTGTGTGTGTGTGTGTGTGTGTGTGTGTGTGTGTGCAGCTAGTTCACTATGCTGAATCAGTTTGCTTTCAGCTAAGTCAGTAGTGAGAAACTCATACATGTATAAATTGAAGTCTTTATTTTTACTTGAGTAAAACTTACAGGGCCAACTTTCCCATCACAATTTATAATAATTGAGTTTGCACTGTACTGAGGGGGAAAGCCCTCCATTTTTGAAAGTGAAAGTGTAGTGGGGATACTGTGAATGATTTACTCAAACAATATTTGCCAACATCTTCAATGAAGTCGATGAATCAGCCTTTAATCGAATCCAGGACTAATCCTATAAGATAATTCATAGTTATTATAGGAAGTGGAGGATTATGAATAGCAAGTTGTTTACCAAAATTTGTACTATACTGTATTCATGAATTCTTCAGCACGTGGACTGCCATACTCAGCACTGTAATATTATTTATAGTGATAGCTATGGACTTGCATAGTGTCTTCAGTACCTAAATATATTTAAAACTATATATATATAATTAGTTATATAGCTATATTTATATTAAAATCATCTCTGTCGCTTACTACATTTCTTTTATATGCTGTAATGTATTATGTATAGAACCACAAGCTGGACCCGAGAAACTCAAGGTAACTAAAGGATGGGTATTATTTGTTGTTAATGTTAAAGCTAAATTTCATTAAACTATTCCCTCGGGTACGACTGGTGTTAATTGGGAATTCAAGAACAACTTTTCATCAGCTGGAGTAGATATAGCACAATAACTGACATAGTTAACTGAGGACCAGTTTATGAGGTAGTATAAGATCAATTCTACATTATATATACATATATATATGTATATATTATATATATTATATATATTGAAGCTCTCTATAGAAACTTCATTTCCGTGATATAGAATTGAGTGAAGCAGTTGTTTATAAAGTTTTGACACCCCTACTTTTTTACACAATACATTATTAACATATTACATCATAAAATGGTATTTGTATAGTTTTGATTGTGAAGTGTATAGGATAACTCACTCACCTTCTGTTATTGTAATGGTTCTTATGTAACCTATCAGGACATAAGTTGTTGATTTGGTTATGCACACACAACTCTAGCTTCCTCGCCCACCTTCTCCTGTAGCTGAACCAGATTACTCAGCCACTGACGAATGGCCGGATTGGGATTACATAAGAAAAGAAAAAGCAAGTAGTAAATCTAGTACAAAAAAGGAAGAAAGCTCCACAATGTCTGGTGTTCAAGACACTATGGAAGCAAGTGTTGCATTAGACGCTTCAAGGGATCATCATAGTGCTAGTCAGGCGTCATGTGATCAATCTCATGATGTATCAAGGCTAGCCAATGTTTCTGGGACACCTGTGGTAGCATCACATGGTCCTGTGGGTAAGATCGTGTTTATAAGCTAAAGCAGTGATTAAGAAAAGTATTTTAATGTGCTACTTTATTTTACCTAACCTCTGCCAGAGTTTTGTAATATTGATTATTACAAGATTTTGCTAACAACCGTTAAAGCAGGGCTGGACTTGTAAGTGATGATAACTGAGATACTATAATTATATTGCACAATGACATCGTTTGTCATCTATTATTAGTTTAATCAGACAATTATCGTATCACGAAGCAGGTAACGAGTAATAATTTTGAACTCCTCATGTTTGTTTGTGTGTACAGTAGCGAGCTCTTTGAGTATGGCACTACTACTGTATTCTACCAAACCTTCGTTTTATCCGAGAAAGATTTCGACTTGGTGTAAGCACAGTTATCGTTACACGATCGTGATAAGTAGCACGCGTCATCGTCAATTGATAATTTATATATGAACTTTGTGTTATTATAATAATAATATAATATTATGGTTAATTGGCTAATCAATGCTTGATTTGTCAATTATTGGCTATAGATGTGAATCTGGCTTACAATGCTAGTGATGATAATAATTATAATGGTAGTAAATATTATATTATAATAACTACATTAATGTACATTACGTCAATTGGAGTATTGTTATTGTGAATTATTTTGTTAATTTTATTTTTAAATTAAGATAATTAAAATATGACCATGTTATATCTAAATGTAGGGACATCGATGGAGGCAAGATTGCATGAGCAACAGAGTCAAAATGTTGGTGAAGGTACTTCTCAGGAAACAAGGATTTCACATCCACAACAAGATGGAGAAGCAACAAGTAAAAGAAAGTCGGATCAGGAAACCAAAACATCCTCTATTAATTCTAAGAAGGAAAGTGAAGAGCCTAAAGGGACTCTCCAGAATGAGGTTTGAGGTCTATACTTTAGTCATTCTAACCACTCAATTCTAAATATAATATTTTGCATGGTATCATTGTTCAGTTGATGACTGTAAGGGAAGCCTCTGGTTCCTCAATGAGAACAAAGTCTCCTGCTTCTTTTTACAGCAGGGAAGTTAAAGCAGCTGAGCGTGAGCAGGTCACATTGGCTACCAAACAGAAAAAGAAGAAAAAATCTGGATCCAAAAAACCTTTGTCAAGTATTTCAAATGAGGTATATCATAAATGTAATTGTAATAATAGCGTCAGTATCATTTTTATTGTTTAATTTATCACTGTAGCCAGTTTATGCAGGAGCAGTTTCTGACTCAAATTCTGTTGAAGATAGTAAAATTTTTGTTTCTGACCAAAGTGTTGAACTACATGGTACAAAGACTAGTGAAGCAGCTGGAAAAATGTTAGCTGTTAATGAAAGGGAAATTACAATAAAAGAAGATTATATGCTAACCCCTTCTAATAAGGTTTGTAGTATTTTATAATAATGTGTTTTGCATCAATTAAGTGTTCATATTATATCAGATTGCTGGCAGCACTTCTGCAGTTGGTTCTGATCTAAAGGAGTCACCAAGTTCTGAAAAATGTGGTGCCAAGATGAATGAGGATGTGGGGCTATCAACTAACAGTCAACGAGGAAGAGCTGCCAATCCAACAAAAGAAACACACAAGCAGACTCCTCAGACACTGGTGGTTTGTTGAATTAATTAGTGATGATTACTACACTAATGTTTGCTAATATTTTTGTATTGTAGAGCAATGTTACAAAACATTATTCTAGCTCCAGGTCCGCTGGATATCATGATAATGTAAGAAGCAAAAAATCTGGTGAGGTGAAGTCTAACCAGAGCAATGAAGCAGCTACTGCTGTTAACCAGAGCAATGAAGCAGCTGCTGCTGTTTGTCTATGGGAATTTGTTAAACCAAAACAAAAGAAGCACATGCAGACGTTTTCCAATAAGGTTGTTATTACTGTTAATACTGTTGCATACTATAGCAATTGCATAGTACATGTATACTGTATTGTTAATACTGATGAAGTGATTGTCCTTCCTATTTAATATACTAGACGTACAATGTTAGTATTTTTTTTGTCATTTACATTTATTTGGATAGTGATTTAACTGTTACATGTTTTTTGTTTTTGTTTTCTAGAGTACAAGCTTGTTGCCAGGGAAGGCATCTTTACAACAGAAGGGAAAATCCAAATACAATGAGATGTATTTTTCAGATTTAAATACTTATGATTTTCACCAAAAATTGACTAAAGGCAACTACAGAGAGAAGTTTCACAAGCTTCTTTGCTTGGAGGAGAAGGAACGTGCAAGTCAGCTAGCTCAAAGGTATATAACATTGACTACTATGTGCTCAAATTAATTATCAAGAGTATAGCTTGAATTAGGTTGATATATCATGAGTTTGAGAAAATTGGAGAAAGACTCTCTACCCACTGTTGAAAGCTAGTAATTATAGTGTGCTAAGAAATACATTACTGATTCATTGTATTTCTAGATATGTTATTTGTGTAATGATGAACATTGCATTGGGGGAGGGGGTGGGCTTTTTTTTATATAAGCAATTAATTTAGTGCTCTCTTTTTGTCTCAACTTCTTTTTTTTTTTTTCTCTATGCATTCTGTGGGTAACCACATGGCAAGCCAACTAGCAAGTTGCTAATATCAAGGTCGCCCACACAAAAAGCAAAGTGACCAGTAGACAAGAGGATGATATGATACTATGATACAAGCTAGCTATTTATATACTAAACAAATAATTTCTTAAGTGAAATTTGAATGATCTTCTGGATGTGGATGTTAAAATCCTGTCTGGAATTGAGTTCCATAGCAGGACTGCTCACAAAATATGAGCCACGGTGATGTGTGCACCCTCGGTAGAAATAGGGGCTTAAAGTTGGCATGACGAACTGAAGTAGATGGGTGTGGTTCGAAGACTGAGGCTGGGATTAAGGATTCCCCACTGAGGATCCTCTCACACAGACAGAGCTTGGCGAGTTGACGCCGCAGGTGCAACCTAGGCCAACCCAACTGGTTGACAAGGTCTGAACCCGTAAAAGACCACTTCCTGGTCACCACCTTAGCTGCGAACTCCTGCACAGACTGGACAATGTCCTATGGTCTATACACACATTAAATTTATGGGCATTTTGGGATTCCACCTGGGGAAAACCCATGGTAGTCCTCAGAACACAATGTGGTAGTATGAAGCTTTAGTTGAACTTTTAGCCAAGTCTCATAATAGCCAATGCTCTCCACATTTCTAAATCTCTACCTACAAAATACTAATCATTTTTTTCTGAAAGCAGAGTTAAGTTGTCTTATCCTATATTGTGTGCGCATGTATTTAATCCCAGTTTGGTTGTTCAAAAGGCTGCGATTTGGGGATGCAAGGAGCCCTTTTACTTGACCTTTAATTTTTTTTTTAATTTGGTTACCTGTGTGATATTTTCAAACTTTTTTAGCCATCTTAAATCATTAATTTAAAATTTTTATCACCGAGTTTACTGTTTTCTCCCTTTCTGTATTATTTCACTGAGTTTTGTTCTACTGCATTCTCTGATGTCATGTACACTGTGAGGTAACACTATGAGAATTGTGCAATTGTTAACTAAGGAGTCATTAAATTTTGCAGTCATTTTGTTGCAGCATATTGTAAAGCCTAAGTTTTCATTAGCTACATGAAGAGTTGTGTTTATAATGCAGTGCAATTCTCTATACAACATATGTGGCCTCATTCACCACTTCTCTGAACTCACTCTCTTCAAGTAGCCATATAAAGAGAAACCTTCGCAATAGCACACTATTCATATAATGTTACCAATACCTGTGTTCAGTAGTTCTGCACAATAACTCATGATAGTAGTATAGCGAGTATTACTGGTTACTAGCACTGATAGTGGTGTGCCCAACAATTGATAGTAGTATCAAACAATGAGAACAATAACCGCGATTGTTTTCCTCTTCTTAATTTCCTGACTGATTTGTAAAAATAGTTTACTGGTAGCCAATACAGTAAAATGTGTGGATTGTCACGTCCTGCCAGAGAGACGCCTTTTCGCAATTGTGTGGTTGTAAATCCCACTGACGTTCTGGACTTTGTAATTGATAATGTAAAATACAATAGAGAATGAATAATGATTCAAAATGTGTAACTTAGGTAAAATGAAAAAGTGTATGCATTATAAGTTAGTCAGACAGTCGAACATCGACAAACATCGACGACAGCTAAATGGGCATACATGCTTTCCTTCAGGTGTCCTTGCAGGCCTAAACAATATATGCATAGAATATAGCTACTTACAATTAATAAAATATATTGATATAATTCAATATTATAAGAACTATAGTGTTGTAGATGGTGTTACAAGAGAAATTTCATAATTTACAAGACAATCGTATTGTATTGACTTCCTCCAATATCTTTAACTTTTTCAAATGACCATAATTACATAGCAAAATAACTTTCCAGAATTATCAATTTTTGAACCTGCCAACACTCGTAAGACATACCACTCCTCCACAGCTAATATGATGTAGGAGATCCCATGGTGGTGGGTTCACATGCTGCACTAGACACATTGTCAGCAAGAGAAAAAAAAAAGCAGCGATATTTTAAAACTGTTACGAGAAGAAATAATCTTTAATAGAACTCCAAAAAGATAATATACATCCTCTAGTAAATTTATGTCAATAATAAACGGTACTTTCTTTGCCATTTGAAATTGTATACACATGTGTACCAATGTCCATTATGTATTGTAGTTGCAACTACTATATTATACTAATGATAATCAGTTGTCATTACTATCATAATATCCATTGCATATGGACAGTTGGTGGAAAGACTTACGTGACAATAGCAATAGGTTTGATGGTTAATAGTTTGATTCAGTTGACCTTTAGTGGTTAAAAAGACAAGCTTTCAACTATTCAGCTATTCAACTATTCAGCTATTCAGCTATCACTACGAGGAGGGAGAGGGAATCAACCAATACAAACACTGCGAAACAGCCAGGCAAAATTTTTCTACTATCCAAAAGCTGAGTTAGTCTGACAAGGTGGACTAAATTGTGACAGAGATGACAATATCATTACTGTCATCAAGGCTATGTGATGCTGTCTTTGTTAGTATTACAGTTTTTGATAAAATCAATTGAAATTTTTAAATTCTTAAATTAGGGTGATTTGCTCAAGCAACTGAAATTCACGTAATATATAGCACACTTTTTGAAGTATAGGTTTTTTTGACTGTTATACTTTATATCCATCTCTTCTTGTTTGTGTTAGATGTAATAAGACGTATGATATAGTGATCTGTGACAAGGCTTACTATGGCAGTGCAGGCAGTATGACAGCATTCATTGATGTACCTTCTGTGCCAAGTGATGGTTCTGGTAGTAGTGATTCACTATCATACGCCAAACAGGCTAGTTGTTCTTCATCAATATGTTTACTTGACAAAAGAGTGATCAACGCAACTCACATTTCTGATGGTATTATTCCTTACCATGTGGATCACAACTTCAATGCAATCGTTTTTAAATTTACTGAAAAGGATACAATTGAATTGGGCATAAAATTTGTGGATGGAATAGTACGAATTCAAGGGCATGTCAATTTTGAAGCTGATTTAGCCTATTTTATTCGAATGCACAAGGCATTGGATGATCTTCCTGCGGCTGCTTTATCAAAGATTGTGCCAGATAGCAGTAGATTTGGTATCAAATATGAATTAGTAAACAAAATGACATGGCCACCACGGTTTAATGAAAAAGGTGAGAAGAATAAGCAATTAGAACTCAACGAAGAGCAAGTTACAGCTTTAAAGAAAATTGAAAGCTTCAATCCAGCACTTCCATTTATTGTTCTGGGTTCTTTTGGAACAGGAAAGACAAGGCTTTTGGCCAGGTCTGCATATAATAGTGTTTGCAATGGTGGCAGAGTTAAGGCTCTTCTTGTAGCTCACCATCAATCTTCAGCTGACACTTTAGTTCAGCAATTTAATAGACTTGGAAACTACCGTATAAAGATTCTTCGTGTGTGCAAATCGGGTGAGTGGAGGGAGAATTTAGACTGTGTTAAATTTATGTCTATTGACAAAATCAGAGATAATGGCAATTTCCTAGACAATTATCACATTGTCATCACTACTCTTGGTATATCTCGAAGTTTGTTATTTAAAGTCATTCCTGCAAGAAGGGAAGGGTACTTCTCTCATATTTTTATTGATGAAGGTGCTCAGACTAGAGAGCCTGAGGCAATCATTCCACTGTGCTTCGCAGGAGAACATACCAAAGTTGTAATTGCGGGAGACCATTGCCAGGTAATTTTCATAACTTACAATTAGGTAACTGATCACAAAAGAAAGATTTTTAACTGCATAGTCTAGCAGTACATCAAGGAACAGTTGTGGGTTTTAATAGAGTTCTAACCTGTACAAAGAGGTCATTGAAAAATAATGTCATCTATTTGAAAAATTGTGGAGATAATTTGAATAGTAGTCCCAGCGAATAGAACATTCCAGTTGGCATTGTAGCTAATCAGAGACTTAATTTTATTATTTTTATTTTAGGTGGGACCACGAGTGCTATTATTAGGTAAAAAATCTCAAGAGTGTGGTCTTCAAGTGTCCTTGTTGGAGCGTCTTCACCACCAATATAGGCAACATCATTCAGATAAGTACACTGCATCACTTATAAGGAACTACAGATGTGTGCCTGAAATATTACTGCTGCCATCAGCACTTTATTACGAATCCTCTTTACTCTGCGAGGTGCCAAATTGCCGGGACAATTGGTACCCTCTGCAGTTTATCTGCTCCAGTGTAGAAGATATTTGCAGCAGTAGTGACAGCAGTGAGGCAGAAGCAGAAGTTGTTGTATCAGAAGTGATAAAATATTTGAGTAGCCATCAAAACTGCAAGGTGTGCATTGCCAGCCCTTCACCTGCACAGGTAAGATTAAAATAATGAAAATTATTCTCCACACTTAAATCACATGCTTATACTTTCAGTGCCATATTTTGCGAAAATTGAAGTACAGGGAAGGGTTAAAGCAAGTGGAAGTCCTGAAGTCTTATGACATCCAAGGTAAACACAAGCTCTTCTTAATATACTGTGATTATGATTTGCTTATACCTAAACTAAAATTGTGTAGTTCACACCAAGTTAAGTGTGATTCATGTGCAACAATAGTCACACCAAAATATGGTGTGATATGCGTACCTCATCATTTTGGTGTGAAGTACAAATTAAGTGTGAGTTCGCACCCTAAACAGTGTGAACTCATGCTTTATTAATAATAAATTATTTCAACCTTAACCACTTTACAATGATAATAACATTGGTTTGTGCCTGCACATGAATATAATTAATGTTCGGTAAAGGGTCCATGTTGGTTGCTCATTCTCTTGAGTGTGAATTCAGATGGTGGGCATTCACACCACCAGTTTGGTGATTGGTTTGGTTTTCATACTATAATTTTTACAGTGTAGGTCTCAGACACATTACTTCTAATCACTTAATTTATCAATTAGTAAGGTGTACTGATTGAGGATTCAACTGATAACAAAAATTCTATCTAG